>JAABUP010000193.1_pt1 | contig 114874 bp, 123 predicted proteins | sample 5559201 | NCBI WGS metagenome assembly JAABUP01 (sample SAMN10711887, study PRJNA513373) | rock metagenome | isolation source: Antarctica rocks | place: Antarctica
TTTACCAGGCGTTCGTTACCACATCATCCGTGGCGCACTGGATACTTCAGGTGTTGCAGGCCGTAACCAACGGCGTTCTAAATACGGGACGAAACGCCCTAAACCAGGACAACCGGCTGTAGCGGCAAAAGGCGGTAAAGGTGCACCGGCTGCAAAAGGTAAAAAGAAATAATTGAAGGAGGATAGCAAGAAATGAGAAAGTCAAAACCAAAAAAGAGAATTATCCTTCCTGATCCAAAGTTCAACGATACTTTGGTTACGAGGTTTGTAAACAATATGATGTATGACGGTAAAAAATCTACCGCTTATACTATTTTTTATGATGCTGTAGAACTGGTAGAAAAAAGAACAAGCGAAAGCGGTTTGGATACCTGGAAAAAAGCATTAAACAATGTAATGCCAGCTGTTGAAGTTAAATCCCGCCGTGTTGGTGGCGCTAACTTCCAGGTGCCTACAGAAGTCCGCCCAGAGCGCAAAATTGCTTTGGGCATGAAATGGCTGATCAGCTACTCCCGCAAACGTGGCGAAAAAACCATGATGGAGAAACTGGCCGGAGAAATCATTTCTGCTGCAAAAGGCGAAGGTTCTGCAGTAAAGAAGAAAGAAGATACGCACAAAATGGCTGAAGCCAACAAAGCGTTCTCTCATTTCCGTTTTTAATAAAAGAAGATTACACAGATTGATAATGATTACACCAATTATTTAACTTATGATAATCGGTGTAATCATTTATAAAATCAGAGAAATCAAAAAAAAGAAAAATGTCAAGAGATCTTAAATATACAAGAAACATTGGTATTGCCGCCCACATTGATGCCGGTAAAACCACTACGACAGAACGTATTCTGTACTATTCTGGCGTTAGTCATAAAATTGGCGAAGTACACGAAGGTGCTGCAACAATGGACTGGATGGCGCAAGAGCAGGAGCGTGGTATCACCATTACTTCGGCTGCTACAACGGTAGATTGGAAATACAGAGGACAAACTTATCATATCAATATTATCGATACACCGGGACACGTAGATTTTACGGTTGAAGTAAACCGTTCATTGCGTGTATTGGATGGTTTGGTGTTCTTGTTTTCTGCAGTTGACGGTGTTGAGCCACAATCAGAAACCAATTGGAGACTGGCCAATAATTATAATGTGGCCCGTATCGGTTTCGTTAATAAAATGGACCGTTCTGGTGCCGACTTTTTAAATGTTGTAAAACAAGTAAAAAGTATGCTGGGCAGTAATGCTGTTCCGTTGCAGTTGCCGATTGGTGCCGAAGAAAACTTTAAAGGCGTTATCGATTTAATCAACTTCCGTGGTATTGTTTGGAATGAGCATGATAAAGGGATGACTTTTACTGAAGTGCCTATTCCTGAAGATATGATCGAAGAAGCAACTGAGTGGAGAGAGAAATTACTTGAATCCGTTGCCGAATACGATGAAAGCCTGATGGAGAAATTTTTTGACGCTCCTGAAACGATTACTGAGCGCGAAGTTTTAGATGCTTTGCGTAAAGCTGTTTTGGATGCTAAAATCGTTCCGATGGTTTGTGGTTCATCTTTCAAAAATAAAGGTGTGCAAACTATGTTGGATTATGTGATGGAATTATTGCCGTCACCAATGGACGTAGAAGGTATTGTTGGCATAAACCCGGAAACGGGCGAAGAAGTAATACGCAAACCCGATGTAAAAGAACCTTTTGCAGCCTTAGCGTTTAAAATCGCAACCGACCCGTTTGTAGGCCGACTGTGTTTTATCCGAGTTTACTCCGGTAACCTGGAAGCTGGTTCTTACGTGCATAATATGCGTTCTGATAATAAAGAGCGTATTTCCCGTATCTTTCAAATGCACGCGAACAAGCAGAACCCGATCCCTAATGTTGGTGCAGGTGATATTGCTGCGGTAGTTGGTTTTAAGGATATTAAAACTGGTGATACGCTTTGTGATGAAAAATATCCGATTATTCTGGAATCGATGAATTTCCCAGAACCGGTTATTGGTTTAGCTATTGAGCCTAAAACTCAGGCCGACGTAGATAAATTGGGCATGGCTTTAGGTAAATTAGCCGAAGAAGATCCAACTTTCCGTGTAAAAACAGATGAAGAAACCGGCCAAACTGTAATTTCAGGTATGGGCGAGCTTCACTTGGATATCATTATGGATCGTTTAAAACGTGAGTTTAAAGTTGAGGTAAATCAAGGTGCACCGCAAGTTGCTTACAAAGAATCAATTACTGGTACAACCCAACATCGTGAAACATACAAGAAACAAACCGGTGGCCGTGGTAAATTTGCCGATATACAAATTATCATTTCCCCTAATGATGAGGACAAAACCGGTTTGCAGTTTGTAAACGAAATCTCCGGTGGTTCTATCCCTCGTGAGTTCATCCCATCGATAGAAAAAGGATTTGCTGCTGCCATGGCAAATGGTGTGTTAGCAGGTTTCCCGTTACAGGATATGAAAGTCCGTTTAATTGATGGGTCTTTCCACGCAGTCGATTCAGATGCTTTATCTTTCGAAATCTGTGCACGTTCTGCTTATCGCGAAGCATTGCCAAAATGTAAACCGGTATTGATGGAGCCAATCATGAAGATTGAAATATTAACTCCTGAAGAAAACATGGGCGATGTAATTGGTGATATGAACCGTCGTCGTGGCCAGCTTTTGGGTATGGATTCCCGTGCAGGTGCCCAGGTAATTAAAGCTACTGTGCCATTGTCAGAAATGTTCGGTTATGTAACGCAATTGCGTACCATCACTTCCGGCCGTGCAACTTCTACAATGGAGTTTGATCATTATGAACCAGCCCCGCGTGCTGTACAGGAAGAAGTAATTGCCAAAGTAAAAGGTAAAGTACACGCTTAATTTTAGGTGCTAAAAGAAGCATCAGTATAAATAATTATTTTATCGTACAACCGTAACCAATAGCTCTTACGGTTGTACTTAAACAAAATATATGAGCCAAAGAATCAGAATCAAACTAAAATCATACGATTACAACTTGGTAGATAAGTCTGCTGAAAAAATCGTAAAAACAGTAAAGCCAACTGGTGCCGTAGTTAGCGGGCCATTGCCTTTGCCAACTGAAAAAAGAATTTTCACTGTTTTGCGTTCACCACACGTGAATAAAAAAGCACGCGAGCAGTTCCAATTATGCTCTTACAAACGGTTGTTAGACATTTATAGTTCTAATTCTAAAACCGTAGATGCTTTGATGAAATTAGAATTGCCAAGCGGTGTTGAAGTAGAAATTAAAGTTTAGTTATACACCGGAAGATCGGAATAACGAAAGGCCATTTTTGAATAAAGATGGCCTTTTACTTTTACATTGATTTTGATATATTTGTTATGATGGAAGCTTATATTGTATATCCTACAAAAGAACAGGAAAAAATCATCACAGTTTTTTTAAATCTTTAAATCTTTTATTTGAAAAAAAGAAATTTTTTACTAGCTTTTGTTTTAGAAGGAATAAAGAGAGGCCAGAAAGATATAAAATCAGGTCGTACAACTTCTTTGGAAGAATTCAGGAAAAATTTGTCAGTTTCTGAATGACGCAATTTACAGTTGTTTTTTCTGAAGAGGCAGTTGTTCCTTTTAAAAAGCAATGTTGTAAAAAAACTAATTTATCAATTTTTATCCGGTAAAAGAAGCATTACTAATATTCCGGGTTGCCGGTAATTTCTTCCAGTTTGTTTCTCACCGTTTGCAAATCTCTTGAAAGCTTTTTCTCCTTTTCGTTAGCTTTGGTTTTATAACCTTTGTATTCTTCTTCTAGATCATTATAAAGTTTAGTACGATAATGAGCTTCACGGCGTGCACTTCCCGAAAGAAAAATTACTGCCGCAGCCAAAGTACTTAACGCAACAACCAATCCCCACATAATCGTATTATAAGTCATTTTCGCTACAGGCCTCCCTAAAAAATTAATGCTGTTTACTTGCGCATTTGAAGCATTTAAACTTTGTTCTTTACTATTTGCGTCAGCCTGCAACGCTGCTACACTTTTGGTTTGCGCCGATAACTTAGTTTGAAAAGTTGCCAGGCTTTTACGCTGAACCTGCAATGTGTCCTGCACGCTTTTATAAAAAGCAGCGATTGGCGGCTGTTGATAAGAATAAACCTTGCTCAAAATAAACTCATATTGTCCTTTCAAACTTTTATCACTACTGACGGCAACCGTAGCAAGAAGTTGTTTTGGCAAAATAGTTTGTTTTGGAGGAACAGCCTGATTAATTTTTGCCGGACTGATTTTTACGTTTGCAGGTAGCCCCATTTTAGTTTTAACAGAATCCTGGGCATAACAAACTGATAAAACAGTAGATAATAGAATTATCTGCAAAAATCGGGATGCTGTTTTTAGGTGCATAAAAGAAGCTTTCTTAGGATAAATAAATTAAAGTTTGCTGCTGCCAGTATAGCAAAAAAATATGGTTTTTTGCAAACGAATATAGCAGGTTATGTTCAAAATACTTCAATCATAATTAACTTAGCTGCATGGTTATCGGAATTATTGGTTTAGGCGATATGGGGAAACTATATGCAAAAGCTTTCGCCGAGCAAGGTTTAGATGTTTACGGAAGTGATCTGCCGCAAAATTATGAAGCTCTTTGTGAAGAATTAAATCCTTATCAGATCAAAGTTTTTTTGGACGGAAGAGAAACTGCCCAAAAAAGTGATCTACTTATTTTCTCTGTTGAAACAGATAAAATTAAAGAAGTAGTTGCCCGCTATGGCCCTTATGCCAAAACTGGTGCTATCATAGCTGGCCAAAGTTCTGTCAAGCATCCGGAAATTGCTGCTTTTGAAGAGTTTTTGCCCATGGATACGCATATCATTACCATTCATGCTTTACATGGGCCGGGATTTAAGCCGAAAGGACAAAAGCTGGTAGTTATCCCGCATCGTTGTAATCAGAAAACCTATCAGAAAATGCTGGATATATTGCTGCTCCTGGAAACAGATTTGGTAGAAATGGAGGATTATCATCAACATGATAAAATTGTTGCTGATACACAAGCTGTTACTCATGTTGGTTTTGAAAGTATGGGAACAGCATGTGCCACCTCCGGATTTTATCCCTGGGAAAACGCAGCCTATATCGGTGGGATTGATAATGTAAAAATTCTGATCATGCTGCGTATTTTTAGTTACAAAGCACATGTTTATGCAGGTTTGGCTATCCTGAATCCTTACGCTAAGCAGCAGGTAAAACAGTATGCAAATTCCGAATCAGAATTATTTAAGCTAATGATTCAGGAAGAGGAAAAAGAATTGCGCAGGCGTATTTATGAAGCAAGGGATTTTGTATTTCATGAAAGCCGAAAGCCAATACTGCTAAATGATGGAATCATGAAAGAATTCTCCTTGTCTGTGAATTCAGAACTGCGAAAGCCTAACTCACATTTAAGTATTTTAAGTATGGTAGATGCTTGGAATAAGCTGCAAATAAATCCGTACGATAATTTGATCTGTCAAACGCCACCTTTTCGTTTACGACTGGGAATAGCAGAATATTTATTTAAAAATGAAAACTTGCTTGAAGAATCTATCGAAACAGCTTTATATGACAAATCGATACGGGGAAATGATCTGGAGTTTCATTCTGCTGTCAGAGATTGGTCTGCCATTATTAATTATGGGGATATTAATGGCTATAAATTACATTTCAATCAGACACAAAATTTTTTTAAAGACCGCTTAGAGCATGGGCGGCAACAAAGTGCAGAATTGATCAGGAAATTGATGGCAGATTAGATAAAAAGCATACTGTTTTTATCACCCTAAAAATATTTGTTTGATCCTGTAAAAATATTTGCATAACTGTTTGATAATTAATCTAACATTCCTATCTTTGCCGTCCCTAAAAGGGAAAGTATGTCTTGAACGAAGCCCTGCTGCTTCGATGGACTAAAATAATTAATTAAGAAAATGTCAGGAATAATTGGTAAAAAAGTAGGTATGACCAGCATTTTCGATGAGACAGGGAAAAATATTCCTTGTACTATTATCGAGGCTGGGCCATGTGTTGTTACACATGTTAAGTCTGTGGAAACAGATGGATACGCTGCTGTTCAGTTAGCGTATGCTGATCGGAAAGAAAAAAATACTCCTGCTCCTTTGAAAGGTCATTTTGCAAAAGCAGGAACCACCCCAAAACGGAAATTGGTTGAATTCAAAACTTTTTCAGATCGAAAATTACTTGGTGATATGGTTACTGTAGAACTTTTTGTAGCCGGAGATTTTGTAGATGTGGTTGGTACATCTAAAGGTAAAGGCTTTCAAGGAGTTGTGAAGCGCCATGGTTTTGGTGGTGTAGGTATGGCAACTCACGGTCAGCACAATCGTTTAAGAGCTCCTGGTTCATTAGGTGCATCTTCATGGCCTTCCCGTGTATTTAAAGGAATGCGTATGGCAGGACAAATGGGAAACAGTAGGGTCAAAGTTCAGAACCTGGAAGTTTTAAAGGTTTATAATGAACAAAATCTAATAGTGGTAAAGGGTTCAATCCCCGGTGCTAAAGGTTCATTTGTAATTATCGATAAATAATGGAAGTAGTAGTATTAAATGTTTCAGGAAAAGAAACAGGTGTCCGGGTTCATCTTCCTGACTCCATATTTGGTGTTGAGCCTAATGATCATGCCATCTATTTAGACGTAAAACAATATCTGGCTAACCAACGCCAAGGAACACATAAGTCTAAACAGCGTAACGAAATTGCAGGTTCTACCCACAAATTGCACAAGCAAAAAGGAACAGGTGGTGCTCGTGCAGGTAGTGTTAAATCTCCTTTATTTAATGGTGGTGGACGTGTATTTGGCCCGCAACCGCGCGATTACAGCTTCAAGTTAAACAAAAAATTAAAATCACTTGCACGTAAATCGGCTTTATCCTACAAAGCGAAAGATAACCAAATTGTGGTTTTAGAAGATTTTACCTTTGATACAATAAAAACTAAGAATTATATTCAATTTGTTGCTGATTTAAATTTTGCAAATGAAAAAACCTTACTGGTTCTTCCGATAGCTGACAACAATATTTATTTATCAAGTAGAAATATTAAAAAAGCAAAAGTAATTACAGCAGATCAATTAAGCACATACGATATATTGAACACTGGTAGGCTTTTATTGACAACTGGTTCTGTTAAAACATTGGAGGAAGCATTAGCTAAGTAATATGGAAATTTTAAAGAAACCCTTGCTTACAGAAAAAGTAACCAAATTAACAGAAAAACTAAACAGCTATGCTTTTAAAGTAGACCCAAGAGCTAATAAAATCCAGATAAAAGGGGCAGTTGAAGCTATGTATGGTGTAAACGTAGAAGCTGTAAATACAATGAAATACGCAGGTAAATTAAAAAGTCGTAATACAAAAGCGGGTTCTGTATCTGGAAGGCCCTCTAAATACAAAAAAGCTATTATTACTTTGAAAGATGGTGAAACAATTGACTTTTATAGTAATATTTAGATAAAGAAATGGCAGTTAAAAGATTTAAACCGGTTACCCCTGGCACCCGTTTCAGAGTTGGAGCTGATTATTCAGATATTACAACTAACATTCCAGAAAAAACTTTAGTAGTTTCTCATAAAAAGTCTGGTGGCCGTAACCATTCTGGTAAAATGACCATTAGAAATGTTGGAGGTGGACACAAAAAGTCTTACAGGTTAATAGACTTTAAACGTAATAAATTTGATATTTCGGCTACTGTAGCTACTATTGAATATGATCCTAACAGGTCAGCACGTATCATACTATTGAATTATGTTGATGGTGAGAAAAGATATATGCTTGCACCGGAAGGCATTCAGGTTGGGCAAACTGTTCTTTCCGGAGATGCTGTTCCGCCAGAAGTTGGCAATACTTTACCTTTAAAGAATATCCCTTTAGGTTCAATCATTCATAATATTGAATTGAATCCTGGCCAAGGTGGTACAATTGCAAGATCCGCAGGAACTTACGCGCAATTATCTGCCCGTGATGGTAAATATGCGATTATTAAGTTGCCCTCCGGGGAAACAAGAATGATTTTAGCCACTTGTCTGGCTACTATTGGCACAGTTTCTAATTCTGAAAAAGCAAATGAAGTTTTAGGAAAAGCCGGCCGTAAACGTTGGTTAGGCCGCCGCCCAAGAGTTCGTGGTGTTGCCATGAACCCTGTTGATCACCCTATGGGTGGTGGTGAAGGAAGGGCTTCCGGAGGCCACCCTCGTTCAAGAAAAGGTTTATTAGCTAAAGGCTTTAAAACTCGTGATAAAAAGAAATCATCTGATCGTTACATCATCGAAAGAAAGAAAAAATAATGGCACGTTCAATTAAAAAAGGACCATATATCGACCACAATTTGGAAAGAAAAGTTCTGAGCTTAAATGAATTAAGCAAAAAATCAGTAGTAAAAACATGGTCACGTCGTTCCATGATTTCTCCAGATTTCGTTGGTCACACATTTGCGGTACATAATGGTAATAAATTTATACCAGTTTATGTTACAGAAAACATGGTTGGACACAAGTTAGGGGAATTTTCCCCAACCCGTACATTCAGAGGTCATTCTGAAAAGAAAAAATAGTTGGTAATGGAAGCAACAATAAAAATTAAAAAGTCTGTTTTAATCAGACAACACAAAGAGCAAGAAAAAGCTCAAACTGGCGGAGCTTCTGCTGCTAAGTTACAGAACTGTCCAACTTCACCCCGCAAAATGCGATTAGTAATTGATTTGATCCGAGGAGAAAAAGTAGAAAAAGCTTTGTATATTTTAAAATATACAAATAAAGAAGCAGCTATTCGGGTTGAAAAATTATTATTATCAGCAATAAAAAATTGGGAGTTGAAAAACGAAGGTAAGCGTGTCGAAGACAGTGTACTATTTGTAAAGGAAATTTCTGTAGGCGGTGGTCGCCAATTAAAAAGATTGCGTCCGGCTCCGCAAGGCAGAGGTTATAGAATCAGAAAACGTTCTAACCATGTAACTTTAGTAGTAGATTCTAAAAATGATAACATATAATTTGTAATGGGACAAAAAGCACATCCAATAGGTAACAGGTTAGGGATCATCAGAGGGTGGGATTCTAACTGGTTCGGTGGCAATAATTACTCCGACAAATTAGTAGAAGACGAAAAAATTCGTAAATATCTTTCTGCACGTATTGCTAAAGGAGGTGTAGCAAAAGTAGTAATTGAACGTACTTTAAAACGGATCACAGTTACTATCCACACAGCAAGGCCAGGTATTGTAATTGGTAAAGGCGGACAAGAAGTCGATAAAATAAAAGAAGAGTTAAAAAAACTTACTAAAAAGGATATTCAAATAAACATTTTTGAAATTAAACGTCCTGAACTTGATGCTCAATTAGTTGCAGAAGGTGTAGCAAAGCAATTAGAAGCTCGTATTTCTTTCCGTAGAGCAATGAAAACAACTATAGCATCTACAATGAGAATGGGTGCGGAAGGTATTAAAATTATGTGTTCCGGTCGACTGGGAGGTGCTGAAATGGCTCGTACAGAACAATATAAAGAAGGAAGAATTCCTTTGCATACTTTTCGTGCTGATATTGACTATGCTTTGGGTGAAGCATTAACTACTTATGGTAAAATAGGTGTTAAAGTGTGGATATGTAAAGGTGAAGTTTACGGAAAACGCGATCTCTCCCCTAATATAGGTGCTAATACAGGAATTAATAAAACAGGTCGCCCGGAAGGTGCAGCTGCCTATGGTGATCGTGATCGTGGTGGGGACAGAAAAAATGCAGGTGGCGGTGATCGTAGAAACAATAATAATGATAGAAAATCTGGTGGTGGAAACAGCAGCAATCCAAGAGGTGGCGGAAGTAATTCTAACCAAAGAGGCAGCGGTGGCGCACCTGGTGCAAAAAGAAGATAATTATATTCAAAATTATGCAGGTTTTGCATAATAGTAAAAGTCAAAAGTAATGCTACAGCCCAAGAGAACAAAATTTAGAAAAATGCAAAAAGGCAGAATGAAAGGCCTCGCAACACGCGGAGCAGAACTTTCATTTGGTTCATTCGGTATAAAATCTTTGGAGCCAGCTTGGATCACAAGTCGTCAAATTGAATCTGCCCGTATCGCCGTTACCCGTTTTATGAAACGTGAAGGACAGGTTTGGATTAGAATCTTTCCTGATAAACCAGTAACCAAAAAACCTGCCGAAGTACGCATGGGTAAGGGTAAAGGTGCTCCGGAGTATTGGGTAGCTATTGTTAATCCGGGAAGGATTATTTTTGAAGCAGAAGGTGTACCTCTGGAAACTGCAAAAGAAGCAATGCGTCTTGCAGCACAAAAACTACCTGTACAAACGAAGTTTGTAGTAAGAAGAGACTACATAGAAGCATAATAATTAACAAAAAATGAATCCTGAAAGCACAGGCTCTTCATAAGAAAATAAAAAAATGAAGAATTCAGAAATTTTAGAATTGTCTTTAGATGAACTTTCTGCAAGATTAACAGAAGAGAAATCTATTTTGACTAAATTAAAATTCGCACATACAGTTTCTGCTATTGAAAATCCTTCCCGTATTGCTAAAATCAAGAAAGATGTAGCTCGTTTAAATACTGAAATTATCAAGCGCAAAACAGTAATTGCTTCTGAAACAATTTAATTATTAAAATTAAAATGGAAAGAAATTTAAGAAAAACAAGAACAGGATTAGTTGTATCCAATAGAATGGATAAGTCTATCCTTGTTTCCGTTGAGCGAAAGGTTAAACACCCTATTTACGGTAAGTTCGTAAAGAAAACAGCTAAATTCATGGCTCATGATGAAACAAATACTTGCGGGATTGGTGATACAGTAACCATTATGGAAACGCGTCCTCTAAGCAAGAACAAAAATTGGAGATTGGTTCAAATAATTGAAAAAGCTAAATAATGGTACAGCAGGAATCAAGATTAAACGTAGCTGATAATAGTGGGGCAAAAGAAGTACTTGTAATTAGGGTACTTGGGGGAACTGGTAAGAGATACGCTTCTTTAGGGGATAAAGTTGTTGTAACTGTTAAAAGTGCTTTACCATCCGGTAACGTAAAGAAAGGCACAGTTTCCAAAGCAGTTGTTGTTAGGACAAGCAAAGAAGTTAGGCGCAAAGACGGTTCATACATTCGTTTTGATGATAATGCTGCAGTTTTATTGAACAACCAAGACGAACCCAGAGGAACTCGTATTTTTGGGCCAGTTGCCAGAGAGCTTCGTGAAAAGCAATTTATGAAAATTGTATCATTAGCACCAGAAGTATTATAATATGGAAAAGAAAAATAATTTTCAGATAAAATTTAAGCTTCGTAAAGGTGACCTGGTAAAAGTAATAGCAGGAGATGCTAAAGGATATCAGGGTAAAATTACAGAAATAATTTTAAGTGAGAGCAGGGCATTGGTTGAAGGTGCCAATATGGTTACAAAACATACTAAGCCTAATGCTGCAAGCCCTAATGGGGGAATAATTAAAAAAGAAGCACCCATTCATATTTCTAATCTTGCTTTTATTGATTCTAAAACAGGTCTTACCACCCGTATTGGAAAAAAGAAGGATGAGAATAACAAGTTGATAAGAATAGCTAAAAAATCAGGAGAGGAAATTAAATAATGGCATACGTACCAAGATTAAAATCTCAGTATAAGGATGGTATCCGTACTGCTTTAAAAGATAAATTTCAATATAAAAGCGTAATGCAGGTTCCAAAGCTGGAGAAGATTGCTATTAACCAAGGTGTTGGTGCTGCTACTACAGATAAGAAATTAATTGAAACCGCAATAACTGAAATGACAACTATTACTGGCCAATTAGCGGTTTCCTCCAAATCAAAAAAAGATATTTCTAATTTTAAATTACGTAAGGGTATGCCGGTTGGTGTACGTGTCACATTGCGTGATAATCAGATGTATGAATTTTTAGACCGTTTGATTTCTGTAGCTTTGCCTCGTATTAGGGATTTTAAAGGAGTTAATGACAAAGGCTTTGATGGAAAAGGGAACTACACATTAGGTATAACAGAACAGATTATTTTTCCTGAGATTAATATTGACAAAATCAATAAAATTATGGGTATGGATATTACTTTTGTTACTTCTGCAAAGAATGACATTGAAGCATTAGAACTTTTAAAATCATTTGGCTTACCATTCAAAAATCAAAATAATTATCAATAATGGCTAAAGAAGGTGTAAAAGCACGTGACGTTAAACGTGCAAAGGTTGTTGCCAAATATTCTGAAAAAAGAGCAGCACTAAAAGCTGCCGGTGATTATATTGCTTTAGATAAGTTACCTAAAAATGCTTCTCCTGTACGTCAGCACAACCGTTGTAAATTAACGGGACGTCCTAGAGGTTATATGCGTCAGTTTGGCATTTCAAGGGTTGCTTTTCGTGAGATGGCATTAGCTGGTAAGATTCCTGGGGTAAAAAAGGCTAGCTGGTAAATTTTCTGATTTAAGCTTTAGTTTATTTTAAATTTGCATACTTCTTTTATCTTATAAAAAATAAATTGATAATAGGTCAGCAGGAAAGCCCTGACAGATACCACTATCATAATTATAATAGTAAAAATGAATACAGATCCAATTGCTGATTATCTTACCAGAGTAAGAAATGCTATAAAGGCAAACCAGCGTGTTGTAGAAATTCCGGCATCTAATCTTAAAAAAGATATTACAAAGGTTCTTTTTGATAAAGGTTACATTTCTAATTATAAGTTTGAAGATAGCCTTCCACAAGGTATTATTAAAGTAGCTTTAAAATACAATCCTGTTACTAAAATTTCAGCTATTCGTAATTTATCACGAATTAGCAGGCCAGGGTTAAGGAAATATGCAGGTATGGAAAACATGCCACGTGTATTGAATGGCTTAGGTATAGCTATACTTTCAACTTCTAAAGGTGTAATGACTGATAAGGAAGCTAAGAAAAGTAATATTGGTGGAGAGGTTTTATGTTATGTATATTAATTTAAAAATTAGCAATGTCTAGAGTAGGAAAAGTACCTGTTGCATTACCGGGTAACGTAACCATTTCTGTATCGAAAGATAATTTAGTTACTATAAAAGGTCCAAAAGGATCATTAGCTCAACAGGTTGATGCAGACATTACTATAGAGCAAGAAGATGGACAAATAATAGTTAAACGTCCATCAGAACAAAAGCGGCATAAGGCATTACATGGTTTGTATCGCTCATTAGTTAATAATATGGTTATTGGTGTAACTAATGGGTATAAGTTGGAACAAGAATTAGTTGGCGTAGGTTACAGGGCTACTAATACAGGCAATACATTAGATTTAGTTTTAGGTTACTCTCACCATTACGTATTTGAGCTGCCAAAAGAAATTAAAGTTACCACAACTGCTGAAAAAGGTAAAAATCCAACTATTATCCTTGAGTCTATTGACAAACAGTTGTTAGGTCAGGTTGCAGCAAAAATTCGTTCGTTAAGAGTACCGGAACCATATAAAGGTAAAGGTATTAAATTTGTTGGGGAACAATTAAGAAGAAAAGCGGGTAAGTCTGCATCTAAAAAGTAATAGTTATGTTAGGTAAATTATCAAGAAGAGATAGAATAAAAAAAGGGATTAGAAAAAGTTTATCTGGTTCTTCGGTACGTCCTCGTTTATCTGTATTTAGAAGTAATAAAGGAATTTATGCACAAGTTATTGATGATTTGTCTGGCAAAACATTGGTTTCTGCCTCATCATTATCTAAAGGATTTATTATTGAGGGATCGAAATCGGATCAATCAGTTGCTGTAGGAAAAATGGTTGCAGAAAAAGCTATTGCAGCAGGTATTAAAGAAGTTGTATTTGACCGTAATGGCTATCTGTATCACGGTCGTATTAAATCTTTAGCAGATGGTGCACGTGAAGGTGGTTTAATTTTTTAACTTATATTAGCGATTATTAATATGTCAACTATCAATATAAAAAGATTTAAATCAAGCGAAATTGAATTAAAAGATCGCTTGGTAAGTATCCAACGGGTTGCCAAGGTAACAAAAGGGGGAAGGACTTTTAGCTTTTCTGCTATCGTGGTAGTTGGAGATGAAAATGGTATTGTTGGTTATGGTTTAGGTAAGGCAAAAGAAGTAACTGAAGCAATAGCTAAAGGAATTGATGACGCAAAAAAGAACCTGGTTAAAGTGCCTATTATAAATGGGACAGTACCACATGAGCAAATAGGTAAATTTTCTGGTGGATTTATATTTATTAAGCCGGCTGCAATCGGTACTGGTGTAATTGCTGGTGGTGCTATGCGTGCTGTTTTAGAATCTGCGGGCATACATAACGTTTTGGCAAAATCAAAAGGTTCTTCTAATCCTCACAACGTAGTTAAAGCCACAGTTTCTGCATTATCACAACTCCGTGATGCTTATACAGTTGCACAACAACGAGGAATTAAAGTTGGAAAAGTTTTTAACGGATAATAAGACGATGTCTAAAATTAAAATCACACAAATTAAAAGCGTTATCGATAGAAGTGAACGCCAAAAGTTAACTATGAAAGCATTGGGTTTAAAAAAAATAAGCCAAAGTGTAGAAGTTGAAGCTAATGATGCTATAATTGGTATGGTTCGTAGTATAAATCATTTAGTAGCAGTAGAAAATATTTAATAATTATGAATTTAAGTAATTTAAAACCAGCATTTGGTTCTACTAAAACTCGGAAACGAATTGGTAGAGGTACAGGATCTGGTCGTGGTGGTACTTCAACACGTGGACATAAGGGAGCAGGCTCCCGCTCTGGTACTTCAACTAAAGTTGGGTTTGAAGGTGGGCAAATGCCTTTACAAAGACGTATTCCTAAAGTCGGTTTTAAAAATCCAAACCGCAAGGAGTATATTGGTATCAATCTGGATGTTTTACAAGAGTTGGTAGAAAAATATAGTTTATCTGTAGTTGATTTTAACACTTTAAAATCCCATGGTTTAGTTTCAAAAAATGATTTAGTAAAAATTCTTGGTCGGGGTGAGTTAAAAGTTAAATTAGAAGTTAAAGCCAATGCATTTACTGTAACCGCACAAAAAGCAATACTAGCGGTAGGCGGATTGATCGTTAAGTTATAAATTTCAATGAAGAAATTCTTTAATACCTTATCTAATATTTGGAAAATTGATGATTTAAGAGTACGTATTATAAATACGCTTTTATTTCTTTTAATTTATCGTATCGGATCTTTTATTGCGATACCTGGTGTTGATGCTAACGCAATTGATTCTCAAAAAGCAAGAGAGGGTATTTTAGGTTTGCTTAATATGTTTGCTGGAGGGTCTTTTTCGCGATCATCTATTTTTGCGTTAGGGGTAATGCCTTATATATCTGCTTCTATCGTTATGCAATTATTAGGGATTGCAGTACCTTATTTTCAAAAATTACAGAAAGAGGGAGAAAGCGGTAGAAATAAAATTAATCAATGGACTCGTTACCTGACTATATTTATTACCGCTTTACAGGCAATTGGTTACGTTAAATCACAAATTCCAAATGAAGCAAAGCTTTTTGCAGAACCACTATTTACTATTTCTTCCATTTTTGTACTTACAGCAGGAACTTTGTTTGTAATGTGGTTAGGCGAAAAAATTACTGATAAGGGAATAGGAAACGGTATTTCTTTAATTATTATGGTAGGAATTATTGCTCAACTTCCTTTTGGTATCTTTTCTGAATTTACTTCCAGAATAAGTGGCAATGGTGGATCTATTGCTTTTTTAATTGAAATTGTAGCACTTGTTGCAGTAGTTATGTTTACAATTTTAATCGTTCAAGGAACACGTAAAATTGCAGTCCAATATGCAAAACGTATTGTAGGAAATAAACAATATGGGGGTGTAAGACAATATATACCTCTTAAAGTGACAGCAGCTGGTGTAATGCCAATTATTTTTGCACAAGCATTAATGTTTATTCCCGCAACTGTTGCTTCATTTTTTCCAAATGCTGCTTCTAACGGATTTTTGATGTCAGTATCTGATTATACTTCTTTTACCCATAATTTTATTTTTGCTATTTTGATTATCTTATTTACTTATTTCTACACTGCCATTACAGTAAACCCTAATCAAATGGCTGATGATATGAAAAAGAACCAGGGATTTATTCCTGGAGTAAAGCCAGGGCTCACTACATCAGAATATATTGATGCTGTTATTTCCAGAATTACTTTGCCTGGCTCAATTTTTCTTGCTATTGTAGCTATAATACCCGCTATTGCTTCTAGATTAGGAGTGAATAGCCAATTTTCAAGGTTCTTTGGTGGTACTTCACTTATTATATTGGTTGGTGTAGTTTTAGATACTTTGCAGCAAATAGAAAGCCATTTACTAATGCGTCATTATGATGGATTAATGAAGACAGGGCGTATTAAGGGTCGTACTGCAATTCCTATTGCTGCCGGAACCACACCTCCAGCTATTTGACCTTACCTGTAATTATTAAATGTCAAAGATTAATTACAAAAATTTAGAGCAAATAGAATTAATTAGGTTAAGTTGTCAGCTCGTTTCCAAAACATTAGCTGAGGTTGCTAAAATGATTAACCCTGGTGTAAAAACGATTGAACTAAATAAAGTTGCAGAAGCTTTTATTCGAGACAATGGTGGTATTCCTGCGTTTTTAAATTATAATGGTTTTCCCTACTCTTTGTGTATTTCCCTCAACAATCAGATAGTGCACGGATTTCCTGGTAAGCACGAATTAGTTCCCGGAGATTTAGTTTCTATAGATTGCGGTGTTATAATGAATAAATTTTATGGAGACTCTGCTTATACTTTTTCGGTCGGAGAACCAAGTGAAAACGTAAAGTTACTAATGCAAGTTACGCAGGAATGTTTGAAATTAGGAGTAGAAAAAGCAGTATCCGGAATGAGGATCGGTGATGTAGGATATGCCGTGCAGGAACATGCTGAAAAATTCCGGTTTGGGGTAGTAAAAGAATTGGTTGGTCATGGTGTAGGGACTAAATTACATGAAAAGCCAGAGGTGCCAAATTATGGTAAAAAAGGATCTGGCATAAAGTTGGAGGAAGGGATGGTAATTGCGATAGAACCAATGATTAATGCTGGCCGTGCTAGCGTACGATTTTGGGATGACGGTTGGACTGTTTCTACTTCTGATGGTAAACCATCTGCTCATTATGAACATACTATCGCTGTTAAAAAAGGTAAACCTGACATTTTAACTTCATTTGAGGCTATAGAAAAAGTTTTAAAAGAAAAAATTAATAGTTAACAAAAAATTGTTAATTTTGCATCCCGCTTCAAAAATAGACAATGGAGTTGAAATCAACAAAATATGGCTAAACAGGCCTCGATTGAACAAGACGGTATAATTAAAGAAGCTTTGTCTAATGCTATGTTTAGAGTAGAATTAGAGAATGGGCATGAAATCATAGCTCATATTTCTGGTAAGATGAGAATGCATTATATTAAAATTTTACCAGGAGACCGGGTTAAACTGGAAATGAGTCCATATGATCTAACGAAGGGTAGAATTACTTATAGGTATAAATAAAAATAAGATGAAAGTTAGGGCATCTATTAAAAAGCGTAGTGCAGATTGTAAAATCATTCGTCGTAAAGGAAAACTTTACGTTATCAACAAGAAGAATCCAAAGTATAAACAACGTCAGGGATAAATTAAGCCTAAGTAAAGGTGATTGATAGGCATTCATTCTTTTTACTAAAATTAATTACAAAAAATATGGCAAGGATTGCAGGTATTGATTTACCAAGAAACAAGAGGGGAGAGATTGGATTAACATATATCTTTGGAATAGGAAGATCTACCGCTCAAACTATTTTAGAACAAGCAGGGATTGATTTTAATACTAAAGTTCAAGATTGGACAGACGAACAGTTAACTTCTATTCGTGGTATTATTAATGATCAAATTAAAGTTGAAGGGTCTTTACGTTCCGAAGTTCAATTAAATATTAAACGTTTAATGGATATTGGATGCTACCGTGGGACGCGTCATCGTAAAGGTTTGCCTTTAAGAGGACAACGTACCAAAAACAATTCACGTACCCGTAAAGGAAAGCGAAAAACTGTTGCAAACAAGAAAAAAGTTACCAAGTAATAAATAATTGTTAATAGCTTTTTATTACTTAATATGATTAAGCTATTAATTACCAACCAATAAAATGGCTAAAACTAAAAAAGTTACCAAAAAGCGTATTGTTGTAGTAGAATCCGTAGGTCAAGCACATATTAATGCTACCTTCAACAACATTATTGTTACGCTAACTAACAACAATGGACAGGCAATTTCCTGGTCATCTGCAGGAAAAATGGGATTTAAAGGTTCAAAGAAAAACACACCTTATGCAGCAGGACAAGCAGCTTCAGATTGTGCTAAAACTGCACATGATTTAGGTTTGCGTAAAGTGGAAGTATTTGTAAAAGGTCCTGGTGCCGGTCGTGAATCAGCTATACGTACTTTACAAACTTCTGGTATTGAAGTTACCACTATAAAGGACATTACCCCTATGCCACACAATGGTTGTCGTCCATCTAAAAGAAGAAGAGTTTAATTAACTGATTTTAAAGCTAAGATTCAGTAGAATTCTTTATACTGATACTTTAAAAAACAAAAAAATGGCAAGATACACCGGACCTAAGTCCAAAATTGCAAGAAGATTCAGAGAGCCAATTTTCGGTCCTGATAAAGCATTAGAAAAAAAGAATTATCCTCCTGGTATGCATGGAACCTCAAAAAGAAGAGGTAAACAATCAGAATACGCAGTACAGCTGATGGAGAAACAAAAGGTTAAATACACTTATGGTGTATTGGAACGCCAGTTCGAAAACTTGTTTCACAAAGCCTCTGGTAGTATAGGTGTTACTGGAGAAATGCTTTTAAAATTATTAGAAGCAAGGTTGGACAATGCCGTTTATCGTTTGGGTATTGCCCCAACACGTTCTGCAGCACGCCAATTGGTTAGTCATAAACATATTACTGTTAATAATAAAGTAGTAAATATTCCTTCTTACTCTTTGAGAGCAGGGGACACAATTACTGTTCGCGAAAAATCAAAATCCCTAGAAGCAATTACTAACACAGTTGCTGGAAAAAGAATAAATAAATTTAGTTGGTTAGAATGGGATCCCAACAATCTTTCAGGAAAATTCCTAAATTACCCTAACCGTGATGAAATTCCTGAAAGTATCAAGGAAAATTTGATCGTTGAGCTATACTCAAAATAATATTAAACTGTTTGTAACCGTCAGTCAGATGGTTTTTACGTTTTGAATTTTCTTCACATTAACATAATTAATTGTACATAATGGCCATATTAGCATTTCAAAAACCGGATAAGGTTATCATGCAGAAGTCAAATGATTCTGACGGTACGTTTGAATTTCGTCCTTTAGAACCAGGTTTTGGTATCACTATCGGTAATGCTTTACGTCGTATCCTGCTTTCTTCTTTAGAAGGTTATGCAATTACTTCAGTTCGTTTTTCGGGAGTATCCCATGAATTTTCTACGATAAAAGGAGTAGTTGAAGATGTTACTGAAATCATTCTAAATTTAAAGCAGGTTCGTTTTAAAAAAGTTGGTGATTCTGGTGATTCTGAAAAAATATTTGTTATTATAAATAATCAGGACAGTTTTAAGGCTGGTGACATAACTAAGTTTTCAAATAACTTTACGGTTCTAAATCCTGAAATGATTATTTGTAACATGGATTCTTCTGTTACTTTGGAGATAGAATTTACTGTTAATAAGGGAAGAGGTTATATTCCAAGCGAAGAAAACAAAAATCCTGATGCAGTAGTAGGTGTTATTGCGATAGATTCTATTTTTACTCCCATCAAAAATGTAAAATACGTTATTGAAAATTATCGTGTTGAACAAAAGACTGATTACGAAAAATTAGTTTTAGATATTGCAACAGATGGTTCTATCCATCCGGAAGATGCTTTAAAAGAAGCTGCAAAAATTTTAATCCAGCACTTTATGTTGTTCTCAGACGAGAATATGATGCTGGAAGCACAAACCAAAGAGGAAACTAAAGAAGTTGATGAGGAAATTTTACACATGCGTAAAATTTTAAAGACAGAATTAGTTGACCTTGATCTTTCTGTTAGGGCTTTAAATTGTTTAAAAGCTGCCGACATACGTACTTTGGCAGAATTAGTTTCTTATGATGTAGCAGATATGTTAAAGTTTAGAAATTTTGGCAAAAAATCATTAACAGAAATTCAGGATTTAGTTAAGTCAAAAGGATTAACTTTTGGTATGAACCTTTCAAAATTTAAGTTAGACGAAGAATAATATTACTGTATCCTGAAAAGGATCGGATTAAAATAATCCATTGGCATAATTCCATGAGCATAATATTGTTGCTTAACGGTATGCACGTGCAAACACAGAAATCATGAGACACGGAAAAAAAATAAATCATTTAAGCCGCACCGACACCCATCGTAAAGCAATGATGGCAAATATGGCTTCCTCGCTTATTTTACATAAACGAATTACAACGACCTTAGCTAAAGCAAAAGCTTTACGAGGATATGTTGAACCTTTGTTAACAAAATCAAAAAGTGATACAACACATTCCCGCCGTACTGTTTTTAGCTACCTAAAAGACAAGGAAACAGTAACTATTCTTTTTCGTGAAATTGCTGAAAAAATTGCTACCCGTCCTGGTGGTTATACCAGGATTGTAAAATTAGAAAATCGTTTAGGTGATAATGCCGAAATGGCTATTATTGAGTTGGTTGACTATAACACAATTTATGTTAAGGGCAGTGCAGCAACGGAGAAAAAAGCAACACGTCGCCGTGGTTCCGGTTCCAGCCGTGGAAATAAAGCTGATGGAAACGTTACCTCTACAGACGGTGGAATAGATTCTCCTTTGGATCAAAGTGCACCAGCTACTGAAATCCCTAATTCTTCTTCTGCGGGAGAAGAATTAGCTCCGGACGAAGAACTATAAATAAAGTTGTCCAGATTACTGGATACAAAAAAGCCCTGATTATTTCGGGGCTTTTTTTGTTAACACCTAAAATAAGGCTCTAATGCTTCTTTTATTGCATTAAAATAAGTAGAACAAGAAGTAATTACAGTAAGAAATATAAAAGATGACACGATGTCATTTTGAAACTCTGTAACACGGTTAGTATTAAAATAAAACATGTCAGCTAATACTTATTAATGATAAATCTATTGCTTGGCACATAGCTTGTTCAATAGTAACTATATTTTATAATTAGAATTTTAAGAAAAATTAATCATATTATGGCTAAAATTATTGGAATAGATTTAGGAACAACAAATTCCTGTGTCGCAGTAATGGAAGGTAACGAACCTGTTGTTATTGCAAATAGTGAAGGCAAACGCACAACCCCTTCTGTTGTGGCATTTGTGGACAATGGCGAACGTAAAGTAGGGGATCCTGCAAAACGTCAGGCAATTACTAACCCTACAAGAACCATTTCTTCGATTAAACGCTTTATGGGTAATAAGTTTAACGAAGTAACTAAAGAAATTGAACGCGTCCCTTATAAAGTAGTTAAGGGCGATGGCGATATGCCCAGGATAGCAATAGGTGACCGCAATTATACTCCTCAGGAAATATCAGCAATTATACTTCAAAAAATGAAGAAAACGGCTGAAGATTTTTTGGGGACAGAAGTAACAGAAGCCGTGATTACAGTTCCGGCTTATTTTAACGATGCACAACGGCAAGCCACAAAAGAAGCAGGTGAAATTGCAGGTTTGAAAGTGCGCAGGATTATCAATGAACCAACTGCTGCTGCTTTGGCTTATGGATTGGACAAAGCGCATAAAGACATGAAGATAGTGGTATTTGACTGCGGTGGTGGTACGCATGACGTGTCTGTTTTGGAACTTGGCGATGGTGTTTTTGAAGTAAAATCGACCGACGGTGATACCCATTTAGGCGGTGACGATTTTGACCAGGTAATTATTGATTGGTTGGCCGATGAATTTAAAAGTGATGAAGGAATTGATCTTCGTAAAGACCCGATGGCTTTGCAACGCTTGAAAGAAGCTGCTGAAAAAGCCAAAGTTGAATTATCAAGCACTACACAAACAGAGATTAATTTGCCATATGTTACTGCTGTAGATGGCATGCCGAAGCACTTGGTAAAAACTTTAACCCGTGCAAAATTTGAGCAATTGGCTGATAGTTTGATCAAGAGAACAGTTGAGCCTTGTCGTACAGCTTTAAAAAACGCTGGTTATAGCACTACTGATATTGACGAAATTATATTAGTGGGTGGTTCAACCCGTATTCCGGCAATCCAGGAAGCAGTTGAAAAATTCTTTGGAAAGGCACCTTCAAAAGGCGTAAACCCGGATGAAGTTGTGGCTATCGGTGCTGCTATTCAAGGTGGTGTTTTGACCGGAGAAGTAAAAGACGTGTTATTGTTGGATGTTACACCGCTTTCTCTTGGTATCGAAACGATGGGCGGTGTGATGACGAAATTGATTGATGCCAACACAACTATTCCTTCTAAAAAATCAGAAACATTTTCTACTGCTTCTGATAACCAGCCTTCCGTAGAAATCCATATTTTACAGGGAGAACGTCCTATGGCTGCTCAAAATCGTACCATTGGCCGTTTTCACTTGGATGGAATCCCTTCTGCTCCCCGTGGTATCCCGCAGGTTGAGGTTACTTTTGACATTGATGCAAACGGTATTTTAAATGTATCTGCAAAAGACAAAGCAACCGGAAAAGAACAAAAAATCCGTATTGAAGCTTCTTCAGGTTTGACTGATGCTGACATTAAAAAAATGAAAGATGAAGCCGAAGCAAACGCAGAATCTGATAAACGTGCTAAAGAAGAAGTTGAAAAACTGAATGCTGCTGATGCGCTTGTCTTTTCCACAGAAAAACAATTGAAAGAATATGGCGATAAAATTTCTGCGGATAAAAAAGCTCCGATTGAAGCAGGTTTAGCCAAATTGAAACAAGCTTATGCTGCCAAAAACATAGCTGATATGGATACTGCTCAAACTGAATTGCAAAATTCATGGAATGCAGCATCTGAAGAAATGTACAAAGCAACACAAGACGGAGGCGCGCATAGTGAACCAGCTGCAGATAGCGGTACTCATGCAAAGCAACCGGCAGGAAGCGAAACCGACTCTGTAACAGATGTTGATTTTGAAGAAGTAAAATAACAATAAAGTTAGCACTATAAACTAAAAGCTGCTTTCGGAAAATCCGAAAGCAGCTTTTTTATGCCATAAAAGAAGTATCAGTTATAGCTTCTTTAAAAAATCAATCAGTTGTGCTATTGCTTTTCCGCGGTGGCTGATCCTGTTTTTTTCCTGCAAAGACATTTCTGCAAAAGTAACCATATAACCATCCGGCTGAAAAATCGGATCATAACCAAAACCCTGGCTACCGGAAAGTTCTGTACGGATCGTGCCAGGTACAATTCCTTCAAACCAAAATTCCTGTCCTTTCCAAATCAAAGAAATTACTGTTTTGAACCTGGCTTTCCGGTTATTTACGCCCTGCAAGCGATTTAGTACAAGCGTTATATTTGCATCGTGATTGCCGTGTTTGCCGGCATAACGGGCAGAGTAAACGCCGGGTTCTCCGTTTAAAGCTTCAATTTCTAAACCGCTGTCATCACCAAAACAATCCAAGTTGTATTTTTGATAAATGTGATGTGTTTTGATAGAAGCGTTTTCTTTAAAAGTAGTTCCGGTTTCTTCAATATCATCTTCACACAAAATATCTTTTAAACTTAAAATCTTAAAATGGCTGCCAACAGTATATGCTGCTTCTTCAATTTTGTGTGCGTTATTAGTGGCGAAAACAAGTTCTTTGATCATTATAAAGCTTTCATTGGTTCCCAAAAGGTTTTGGTTTTTTCTTTATTCCCCAGCATTTCATTAAAACCATAAGTATATAAAATCAGGCAATCAGCATAATTGCTTATTTGGTTCAGTTTTGTTTCCGGCAAACCTAATGTTGCTGGTTTCAACCCAAAGCACACTAATTTTTGTGGCATAAAAGAAGCATTTAATTGTTCAAAATTAGTGTTTGGATAAGCTGAATAATCAACAATTGCAACATCGTCCAAGTTCAGTTGCTTTCGCAAAAGGCTACTTTCTAAAGCGTTCAAATGGTTTTCCTGCAAAATTTCATTGGTTAAAATCAGAAAGTTTTTCATGTTTTTCCCTATAAAAGTAAACTCCTTAGCGATAATTATACCTGGTTTTTCAGGTAAAGGTTCAAGGACTGGATTTTCTTTCTGCCATAAATCTTCCATAATGAGGTACAAGTCATCACCCATCAAAATCCTGAGTGCAGCAGCATGTTCGGTTTGCATAAAGTAAATTTGGTTAAAAATAGTTAAACTGTTTTTGGCTTCGCTATAATTTTCGGAACATTGCAACAAAATTGCTCCGGATAAAATTCTGTGCGGTGGGCTGAATAATTTTTGCGAAATTTAACAAATCATACACAGTAAAAACAACATGTGTATCAAACAGCAGTTATTTTAATTATATGAGAAAGTTTACCGTTTTGATCCTGTGCTTTGCGATAAGTGTGTTTACAGCTTCGGGTCAAAAAAAATCATTGGATAAAGTGGCTGCCGTTGTTGGCAGCAGTATTATTTTGAATTCTGATATCGAAAGGGAATATGATAATTATTTAGTGCAGGGCAACCAGCCAAACCCAACTATAAAGTGCCAGGTTTTGCAACAATTGCTTACCCAAAAATTATTGGCACAACAGGCTGTTATTGATAGTGTGATTGTGAAGGATGATGAGGTGGACAATGAAGTGGATAAACGGATGCGTTATTTCGTACAACGTGCCGGCGGACAGGAGAAGCTGGAGGCTTTTCTTGGAAAATCTACTATACAATATAAGGACGAACTTAGGCCGGATGTCCGCGAACTGCTAACTGCACAAAGGATGCAGCAAAAAATTACAGAGAAAATCAGTGTTACGCCGCAAGATGTTAAGAATTATTTCAATTCAATCCCAAAAGACAGTTTGCCTTCTATCAACAAAGAGGTAGAAATTGCGCAAATTGTTTTCAATCCAAAATTGACAAAAGAAGAGAAGCAGCTTTCACGTGAAAAGGCTGAATCCTTGCGTGAGCGTATCAAAAAAGGAGAAGATTTTGCAACCTTGGCCACACTTTATTCGCAAGATCCTGGATCGGCACCTGCTGGCGGAGATTTAGGTTTTGCAGACCGTTCCACTTTTGTAAAAGAGTTTGCTGCAATGGCTTTTAAGTTGAAAGCAGGAGAAATTTCACCAGTTTTTGAAACCGATTTTGGTTTCCATTTTTTACAAGTGATAGAACGCCGCGGCGAACAGGTGCATGTAAGGCATATTTTGATTGTTCCTGAGATAACGCAAGCCAGTTTGGATCGGGCAAAAACAAAAGCAGACAGTATTTATAACACCATAAAAACTAAAAAGCTTGATTTTTCCAATGCTGCTTCTTATTATTCTGATGACAACGAAACTAAATATAATGGTGGTATGATGCTGAATGCTGAAGATGTACAAAGCCGTTCTACTTTTATCCCAACAGATAAATTGGATCCGCAAATTGCACTTTTGGTGGATACAATGAAAGTTGGAAGTATTGCAAAGCCTGCTTTGTTTACCGCACAAAATAATAAAAAGAGCTACAAAATTTTGTACTTAAAATCCAAAACCGATGCACACAAAGCAAACCTTGCCCAGGATTTTCCTAAATTAAAAGATGCTGCTGCTGAAAGCAAGACTAGCAAAACGGTAAGTCAGTGGTTTGAAAAACGACGCAAAGAAACTTATATCAATATTGATCCTGAATATCAAACTTGTGATCAGCTTAAAACCTGGATGCCTGCTACAGCTTCAGCACAAGTAAAATAAATATATGCAACACCTATCAGAAGTGGAAGCGGCAGATGCCCTGCATACTTTATACCATGAAGTAAAAGCAGAAATCAGTAAGGTTATTGTTGGCCAGGATGAAGTAGTTAAATCTGTTTTAATAGGTATTTTCAGTAATGGCCATTGCTTATTGGTAGGGGTGCCGGGCTTGGCAAAAACTTTATTAGTGCAAACATTGGCTCAGGTGCTTGATTTGACTTTCAACCGCATTCAATTTACGCCGGATTTAATGCCTTCAGATATTATTGGTTCTGAAATTTTGGGAGAAGACCGGACTTTTAAATTTATAAAAGGGCCTGTTTTTTCTAATATTATTTTGGCAGATGAAATTAACCGGACACCACCAAAAACACAGGCAGCTTTATTGGAGGCGATGCAGGAAAAATCAGTTACTGCTGCTGGTGTTACACATCATTTAGATAAACCTTTTTTTGTATTAGCTACCCAAAATCCGATAGAGCAGGAGGGGACTTATCCTTTGCCAGAAGCTCAATTGGACCGGTTTATGTTTAATATAGCTTTAAACTATCCTACCTTTCAGGAAGAAATAAATATTGTAAAAAACACAACCGGTACAGTTGCCAACAAGGTGAATAAAATACTGAACGCTGAGCAGATACGGTTTTTTCAGCAATTGGTCAGAAACATACCTATAACAGACCATGTGCTGGAATATGCAGTAAAGTTAGCTGCAAAAACTCGTCCGAACACTGCTTTGGCGACTCCAAAAGTCAACCAGTTGTTAAGCTGGGGTGCAGGGCCGAGAGCTTCGCAATTTCTGGTTTTAGGGGCGAAGTGCCATGCAGTTATCTCCGGAAAATACTCACCGGATATTGAAGATGTGCAAGCAGTGGCTAAACCAATCTTACGGCACCGGATTGTTCGTAATTACCGGGCAGAAGCAGAAGGTTTGTCGGCTGATCAGATCATTGAGCAGTTGTTTTAATAAGAATTTACTGTAAAATTATAAACAGGAAAGGCCGATTGAATAAGCGGCCTTTCCTGTTTGATACTTCTTTTATCACCTATTTTTCGATAGGGGAAAATATCTCCGCCAAAATATTCCATTTGTAGGATTTATCCGGTTCCCAGATGCGGATATAATTGTAATTATTGGTAATCCCACCTTTTGTAATCTTGGCTTTGCCGTAACTATAAGCAAGGTCGCTGCTGGTAGCCCGGCCGGCACCGGTGTTTAAAGCTTCAATGGTAATAGCTTGGTTCCCAACAAACTGCAAAATCTTATCCTGGCCAATAATGGGTTCAAATCCTGGGAAATAGTATCTGCCGTCTAACGTTAAAAACTCCTTATAAGCTGAAATTGAAGAGAAATTCAACGAAGAATTAAATAATTTATCTGTTGTGATGATGATGTTACGGCCATTAAAAGGATCTTTGCTGATGGCACGGGTTGCAGCAGTACGCGGGTCTTTAAAATCTACAATCTGTGTTTCTTTAGGCTCCGGATGCTGCATGTCTATATTGAAAATCATTTTTAGTTTTCCATATAAGTCTGTCCGCCAAATAGAAAGATATTCGCCATAATCTGCATCATCTGTCCCCTCTTTTGCAGTATAAGAACCGGCGGAAAAAGCCAAATCTCCGTTTGCAGAAATACGGGCAATTTTAGGTGTTGCCGTAAATTTTCCTGGTATTTTTTCACTGTTGGTGTAAAAAGTTTTTGCAGAAACAGGTTCAGGTTTAAACACAATGGCATCAGGTTCCATGACAGCTAAAGAACCATCCCGGATGCCTTTTTGGGCAATAGTTTTGTTATAATCTTTTTCAATGTCTAATACTTCTTTTACCTGTGCTGTTTTTTGTGCTGAAAGCAATTGGCCAAAGCATAAAAAAACCACAAGAGCAACGGATGTTTTTTTCATAAGTGATAAGAGATTGGCCGCAAGTTATTAAAATTTTTTTCGTGGTGCGGGTAATAAAAATGAATATGATAGTTGGTAAAACCAACTGAGATTAAACTGCTTCTGTTTAGGTTTATTATGATGTCAATGCTGTTTTTATCATACTTTTTTTGTGATTGACCCACCGTTTGGCAATTGGTTATTTAGTTTTAAATTTTTGTCCAACTTGTGCCTTCTTTACTATCTTTTAGCTGATAACCAATTTGTTGCATACCTTGGCGGATTTTATCAGAGGTGGCATAATCTTGGTTTGATTTTGCTTCGCTGCGTAAATTAATCACAAAATCAAGCACTTTCGGCAGTTCTTCTGATGCAGCGGATTCATCTTTTAAACCTAAAACTTCTACCACAAAATCCTGCAATAGTTGCTGTAAAAGCCCCAGGTTGTGCTGATCGATCTTCAATTTCTGATCATGCACGGAATTAACGATCCGGCAAACTTCAAACAATTCTGCTATCAAAACCGGACTGTTAAAATCATCGTTCATCGCATCATAGCACCGTTGCTGTAAAGGTTCTATTTCGATTTCTCCGTTGGCCGATGCTTTTAAGTTTGGTGCCAAAGCAAAAGCGTTCATCATTCTTTTAAAACCTTTTTCTGATGCTTCCAAAGCTTCGTTTGAAAAATCAAGCGTACTCCGGTAATGTGCCTGCAATATAAAAAAGCGTACCGTCATCGGACTAAACCCTTTATTAAGCAAGGAATGGTTTCCTGAAAAAAGTTCTTCCGGCAAAAAACTATTACCTAACGATTTAGACATTTTTTGTCCGTTTACTGTTAGCATATTCGTATGGATCCAGTAATTAGCTGGCATTTTACCGCAAGCGGCTTCATTTTGGGCAATTTCATTGGTATGGTGTGTTGGAGCCAGATCCATTCCACCGCCATGAATATCAAACTGTTCGCCCAGATATTTTTTGCCCATGGCAGAACATTCTAAATGCCAGCCCGGGAAACCAATGCTCCAGGGAGAAGGCCATTTCATCAGATGTTCAGGTTTGGCTTTAATCCACAAAGCAAAATCAAGCTTGCCGCGTTTCTCTTCCTGTCCGCCGAGATTACGTGTATTGTTGAGCATATCTTCCAAATTCCGGTTGCTTAAAATACCGTAATTATGGTTTTGATTGTATTTCCCGACATCAAAATAAACAGAACCGTTAACTTCATAAGCCAAGCCTTTTTCTAAAATCGTTTTTACCAGCTCGATTTGTTCAATAATATGTCCGGTAGCAGTTGGTTCAATGCTTGGCGGTTTTATGTTCAGTATCTCCATGACCTGATGGAAATCTACTGTATATTTTTGTACGATTTCCATTGGCTCCAATTGTGCTAACTTTGCTTTTTTGGAGATTTTATCTTCGCCCTGATCGGCATCGCTTTCTAAGTGGCCGGCATCCGTAATATTCCTGACGTAGCGGACTTTGTAACCTAAATGAGCAAGATAACGAAAAATAAGGTCGAAAGAAATAAACGTGCGGCAATTTCCCAGATGCACGTCGCTGTAAACAGTTGGGCCACAAACATACATCCCGGCAAAAGGAGGATTTATGGCTTTGAATCCTTCTTTTTTACGCGTTAAAGTATTGTAAATAAAAAGTTGCTGCATCGGACAAATTTAAATAAAAAGGTGGTTTTTAACTTAGAGCCTGTTTTAAATTTGCTTGATTGGATTTCTATGCTTCTTTTATCACCTAAAAAATAGCAGACATTTGATTTTTGGTTTATTTAAATTGATACAAACACCAATTTTTATAGGGTAAAAGAAGTATTAGGATTTTTTCTTATATAAATTTAAACAGGCTCTTATTTTAAAAGCAAATCTGCCCGGACGGCATAGTGGTCAGAAAGCTTTTTCTTGAAAACTTTATAATTGATTACTTTGAAATCAGGTTTGGCCAAAATATAATCGATCTGAAAATTAGGGAAATCACCGTTATAAGTGGTGCAGAACCCGTTTCCTTTTTCACGAAAAGCATTTTTTAAACCGGAAGCCATTTTATTGACCGCAAAAGAAGCAGGCGTATCGTTGAAATCCCCGGCAATAATATAAGGATAGGGCGAAGTGTTTGCATGATTTTTTACTAAATAAACCTGCTCGCTCCGTTTTAAAAAAGCATATTTTAGCTTGCTGGCAATTCTTTTATAGGAATGCAGATTGGATTCTTCTGCTTTTGATACACTGTCTATCACTTGATAATCCTGCGGCATGAACTGGATTGATTGCAAATGCACGGCATAAATACGGATAATCCGATCTGCTTTTTTTATATCAATAAAAATACACTGGTTCGTGCTGTTTTTATCTGCCAATTGTATGAGCCCTTTATGGATGATGGGAAATTTTGAAAAAGCAGCAATTCCGTTACCTTCATAATTAATATCGTTAACTGAGAACGAATGAAAATAATTGGTATGCAATACTTTTTTTAATGAATCCACCATCGCAAATTCACCTTTTTGCCGCGTGAAAAATTCTTGCATACAGATAACATCAGGCTGTTCATCTTTAATTATCCGCAATATTTCTGTTCGCGTAGGTTTAGCACTGTTTATACCAACTCCGGCAAAACTATGTACATTATAAGTCATCATCCTAAGGTAATCAGAAGATTTTTTTAGCCCGTCGGGAGAAGAGTTGCTGATGTTAAAACTATTGATCAGGATGCTCCAGCCCAACAAAATACTAATCAGCGGAATAAAAATAAAATTGCTAAACCGCATGAACCAGTATAAAGCTAATATTAAGTTAGTAAGAAGAATTGGCGGATAGGCCAGCCCGAAAAAAGCAAGCCACCAGCAGATACGCGGATCGATTAAACTGGCCAGTAAACTAAGCAGGATAGAAACAGAAGCAATAAGGGTAAAAAATAAAATTACTTTATCTATAAAGTAAAGCTTTTTTGCAGGTTTAATCTTTGCTGGCATTAAAGAGGGTTTCCTTTTCTTTTTTGGTGAGGCTGGCATAGCCGGAATGTGAAATTTTGTCTAAAATAGAATCTACTTCCTCTTCTTTTGATTGCAGCGTACTGTTTTTAGCATAGTTTTTTGATACGACCTGCAAAGGTTTTGGTTTGGAAAATCGCTGAAAAGCCTGCCCCAACATGGTATTTCCCTGAATGTGTTTGATATAAAAGAAACCTGCGATAGCACCGCCAATATGAGAAATTTCGCCGCCGGCATTAGGGCCGGTAATGCTGATTAGGTCAAACAAAACGTAAAACAAGGCGATCCATTTTAATTTTACGGAGCCTAAAAAAAGGAGTTGTATGGTGTAATCCGGCAGTAAAGTAGCAGTTGCAACGATAATTGCCATCACTGCGGCAGAAGCACCAACGGTAGTAGATACTGTTTTTACATCGGCAAAAAGCGGGAAAATATTGTAAAAAAGTACATACAAAAATGCACCTGCCAAACCGCCGATGATATACAGGTCAACCAATTTTTTGCCGCCCAGATACTCCTGAAAAATGTTCCCCAGCCAGTAAAACCAAAGCATGTTGAACAGGATATGAAAAAATCCATCATGCAAAAACATGTAGGTAAAAGGTGTCCAAAAACGCACCAATAATTTCGGCAGATAAGAAGGAACGGCCAGATAATCATTAAGAGTTGTGGCAATGGCTGCATTCCTGGTCGTCAGCATTTCGATCACCCCAAGCAAACTCAAAAACAAAAAAACAATTACATTGATACCAATCAATAAATTTAACCGGTTGCCCGACCGGAAAACTTGTGTACGAATTTCCTCCCACATAAAATTTATCAGTTTAAATCATCTTCGTTTTATAACGGTGTATTATCAATAATCGTTTGTTCTTTGCAGGTGCCAGATTTTTAAAAGGATATAGCCAAATAAAGCACCGCCTAAATGGGCAAAGTGAGCAACAGAATCTCCCTGATGTTGGCTTAAACCCAAGTATAATTCTATCACAATATAACCAATTACAGCATATTTTGCTTTAACAGGAATCGGGATCAGCATAATATAAAGACTGGTTTCTGCATACAAAACCCCAAAAGCAACCAAAACCCCAAACAACGCACCGGAAGCACCAACCATCGGCTCAGCATAAATATCCCTTAGTTTTTGTACATTTTCAGGTGTGATATTGTATTGCAAAGCCGGATTAAAAATAAAACTTCCCAAAATACCATGTACTTCAAAAGCCTGTACCAGCATTTGCAAGGCCAACGCGCCCAAACCAGTGATAAAATAATAATTAAAAAAGCGCTTGGAACCCATGTAATATTCGATGGCCGGGCCAAACATGTAAAGCGCAAACATATTGAAGAAAATATGCGCCCAGCCACCGTGCATAAACATATAAGTAATAGGCTGCCAAACGCGGAAATAGGGGGAATTGAAATAAAATGCACCTAAAATATTGGCTAATTGTATGCCCAAATTTTCAAAAACCAGCGTGGCGATAAAAAAAACAATGTTGATGATCAGCAGGTTTTTTACAACAGGCGGAATATTAGCAAAAAAGGATTGTCCGAATAAATTCATGTTTTTTTAAGAAGGCGTACGATGCTTCTTTTATCGATCAAATTTTTGAAAAAGCTCTTCTAAAGTATAAGTAATAATTACAGGCTTGCCGGCAAGCGAGACGTTCGGCATCTGGCAAGCGAACAGTTGGTCAGTCAGTTGGTTCATTTCTTCCAATGAAAAACGGGTCCCCGGATTAACGGCTGCATTTTTTGCAAGCGTTCTGGCCAGGTTATCGTGCTTGTCCAGCTTCAAAGCCGACTGGTTGTTTTTAAATCCTTCCAGCAGTTTTTCCAGCATTTCGTTTTCGCTGGCTTTGGTCAGTTCTGCCGGAATGCCTTCTACAACCACCGTATTTTTTCCAAATTCCCGGATGTCAAAACCTAAAGCACGCACGTCTTGAAACAAGCTTTTCAGCAGTTCAAAATCTGAAGTGCTCATCGAAATACTTTGCGGAAACAGGGTTTGCTGACTCACGCCGGAATGGTTTTCCAACTGGATCAAAAAGCGTTCATACAAAATCCGTTCGTGCGCCGCTTGCTGGTCAATCAGCATAAAACCTGATTTTATGGGTGATAAAATAAAACGGTTATGGATTTGAAATAACTGCCGCTCTCCCGGTTTGCTAAGTTGGGTGTTATCCACCGAAACCTTCCGCTGCTGTGCGTCGATTTCCTGCTGCTCCGTGATTTTTCCTTGGGTGATGGCATACAAGATATCCCAGTTTTGCACAAAATCCGGTTTGCGCCGCTCGGCGGAACTGCGTAAAACGGAAGTATCCAATGCTGTTTTTACCTCGTTGGAAAAAGGGTTGAAATCGGGATTGAATTTGATGCCCGGCGGAACAATCTGATCCAATGGTTTATGGCTGATCATTTGGTCAAAACCAGTTTCCCGGTCAAAATCCAGTGAAGGCGTAATGTTGTATTGTCCCAGCGAACGCTTTACCGCCGAACGGATAATGGCATAAACCGCTTTTTCGTCTTGGTATTTAATTTCAGTTTTGGTAGGATGGACATTGATGTCGATTTTGGCCGGGTCAATCGAAATAAAAAGCACATACAACGGAAAACTATCGTCCTGTAATAATTCCTGGAAAGCAGAAGTTACGGCGTGATTTAAATAATTATCACGTATAAAACGGTTGTTCACAAAGAAGAATTGTTCGCCCCGGGTTTTGCGTGCAAATTCCGGTTTCCCTACAAAACCTTCCAGCTTGATAATGGAAGTATCTTCCTGCACCGGCACTAATTTTTGGTTATAATTATTGCCGAACAAATGCACAATCCGTTGCTTCAATGTAGCGGTCGGCAGATGGAAAACTTCCTGCCCGTCATGGTGCAGCGTAAAAAAGATCTGCTGATAAGCTAATGCCACGCGTTGGAATTCATCAATAATATGCCGCATTTCTATCGAGTTTCCTTTTAAGAAATTGCGTCGTGCAGGCGTATTGTAAAACAGGTTTTTAATGCAAACTGAAGTCCCGGCAGCCGTGGCGCAGGGTTCCTGGCTGATGATTTCTGAAGCTTCGATACAAATTTTCGTGCCCAGTTCATCTTCGTGGCGGCGGGTTTTCAGTTCCACCTGCGCAATGGCAGCAATAGAAGCCATCGCTTCCCCGCGAAAACCCATTGTACGGATTGCAAACAAGTCATCCGCTTTCCTGATCTTGGAAGTTGCATGTCGTTCAAAACACATCCTGGCATCGGTAAAACTCATGCCGCAGCCATTGTCGATTACCTGGATCAGGGCTTTACCGGCCTCTTTTACAATCAGTTGGATTTTATCGGCACCAGAATCAACAGCATTTTCGAGCAGCTCTTTTACTGCCGAAGCCGGGCGTTGTACCACTTCACCTGCGGCAATCTGATTGGCAACGGCATCAGGTAAAAGGTGGATAATATCAGACATTAATCTTGCTCAATTCTTTTTCGATGCTAAATTAAAAAAATGATCGCATAACTTCGCAGCTTTGCAGGGCAGATGTAGCGGGGCATGATTTTAATTATGCTGGAATGACAAACGTTTTTGCCGGTGCTGATGAAACAATCCTTTGCGGCTGCTCTTAAAAATTGAATAAATAAAATGGACGTTCCCTCACCAAAAACCAAATTTATAGGCATAAAAGAAGTATGCGGCCTGATGCTTCTTTTACTGGCATTTTCTTGTCAGCAGAAAAAAGGATACAACGCCGATCTGCTGGTTAAAAATGCCCGCGTTTATACCGTAAACAAGCAATTTGCTGTTGCAGAAGCTTTTGTGGTGAAGGATGGAAAAATCCTGGCAGTTGGCAAAACTGACGATTTGGAGAAAAAATATTTGGTAAAAGAAGTAGTAGATGCTGCGGGAAAAACTATATTTCCGGGTTTTATTGATGCACATGCGCACTTTTACGAGTATGGAATGGGCTTACAATCGATCAACCTAAAAGATATTAACAGTTGGGCAGAGATTGTAGATTCTGTGCAGCGGTACGCCAAAGACAACAGCGACGGCTGGATCATCGGCAATGGCTGGGACCAGAACCGCTGGGCAAAAAAGCAGTTTCCAAACAAGCAGCAACTGGATATTTTGTTCCCGGTGCGGCCGGTTTTGCTTTCCCGCGTGGATGGACATGCGGCAATTGCCAATCAGGCAGCTTTAAATATTGCCGGCATCAAACCAAACCAAAAAATAGCCGGCGGGGAAATTGAGACCGTTAAAGGTAAACTGACCGGTATTTTGGTGGATAATGCCGTAAATTTAATCACGCATAAAATTCCGGCTGCCACAGATGACCAAACCAATAATGCTTTTTTGCAGGCGCAGCAAAATTGTTTTGCCGTTGGTTTAACTACTGTGGATGATTGCGGGCTGGATTACACATTGGTAAACACCATCCGGCAGTTGCAAAACCGCGGCGATTTAAAAATACGTTTGTTTGTGATGTTATCTGATAATCAACAAAACCTGGATCTTTTATTTCGGAACGGCGCCATTAAAACACCTCGGTTAAATGTAAGTTCGGTAAAATTTTATGCTGATGGTGCTTTGGGTTCCAGAGGTGCCTGTTTGTTAAAACCCTATACTGACAAACCCAAATGGAACGGTTTTTTGCGCAGCCCGAAGCAGCATTTTCAGGATATGGCTACTTTATTGGCTGCAAAAGGTTTCCAGATGTGTACCCATGCGATTGGGGATTCGGCCAACCGGATGATGCTTAAAATTTATGCAGGTGTTTTAAAAGGAAAAAATGACCGACGCTGGCGGATAGAACATAGTCAGATAATTGATCCCGCAGATTTTAAATATTTTGGTGAAAATAATATTATTCCATCCGTGCAGCCTACGCACGCCACTTCTGATATGAACTGGGCTGTGCAACGCTTAGGAAAAACACGTATAAAAACAGCATACGCTTACCGGCAACTGTTGCAGCAAAATGGCTGGCTGCCTTTAGGGACAGATTTTCCGGTAGAAAATATCAGTCCGTTTTATACTTTTTATGCAGCGGTAGAACGGAAGGATCTGAAAGGATTGCCGGAAGGAGGATTTCAAATGGAAAACGCCCTGACACGGGAACAAGCGATCCGGGGAATGACGATCTGGGCAGCAAAAGCCAATTTTCAGGAAAACGAAAAAGGAAGCATCGAGACCGGAAAATTTGCTGATTTTGTAATTCTGGATGAGGATTTAATGCGCATAAAAGGCAATAGATTGCCAAAAGTAAAAGTGCTTCAAACATATATCAATGGAGAAAATGTATATAAAAAGCGTTAACCGGCATTTGATTGCCGGTTTTTTGTGGGCGATGACAGCACTGAGTTCTGCCTGTGCGCAAGTTCCGGATCCGCACCAGCAGAACCAAGGTTTTTTAGCTGCTAAAAGAAGCATCGAAAGTTCAACGGTTTTGCTGAATAACCAGAACCAGTTGGTTCCGGTCAAAAACCTGGACCAGCAGAAAATTGCCAGTATTTGTTTTGGTTTTGAAAACGCCTCTGTTTTTGATAGTTTATTAAATAAATATACCAAAGTTGAATCTTTTAATGCCGCATCTTATATCGGAAACAAAACGCTGAACGACCTTTTGTTCGACCTTAAATTTTATACAACGGTTATCGTTCAGCTAAATAATAAGGATTTGGAAAATCCGGCCTTGATGCCTTTCCTTTCGATGCTGGATCAACACAAAAACTTGATAGTCGGTATTTTTGGGGCTAAACAATCACGACCGGATTTTGATGTGCTAAAAGGAGTATTGCTTTGGTCGCCGGTCAATTCGCCGGTTGCCGCAAACTACGCAGCCCAAATGCTTTTTGGAGGAGTGGCGGCAAATCAAAAACTGCAAACCAATATCTCTGCAAAATATCAAAACGGCGATGGTTCCATTACTGTTCAAACTCGCCTGGCTTACTCAGTCCCGGAAGAAGCCGGCATTAATGCAGATAATTTGAATCAAAATATTGATGCGGTTGTGGCTGAAGCAATCCGGGCAAAAGCTACGCCCGGAGCAGTAGTTTTGGTAGCGAGAAATGGAAAGGTGATTTTTGATAAAGCTTACGGCAGCCATACTTACAACGATACTTTAAAAGATAAGATCACCGATATCTTTGACCTGGCATCGGTTACCAAAGTATCGGCCACCACAATGGACGTGATGCGGCTTTATGATCAGGGCAAGCTCAACCTTGATTCTACAGCCGGCAGTTATTTGGCTTTAGCACGAAACACCAATAAGAATGATATTAAAGTACGAGAATTTCTGACGCACCAATCAGGCATGGTACCGGATATCGTAACCTGGGAAAAGCTGAAAGCAGAAAATCGAAGTACCGATTCTTCCGCGGCTTTTCCTACAAAAGTAGCAGATCACTTTTACCTCAAAAAAGATTATTTTAAGGATGTGATCTGGCCGGATATGCTTAAATCTCCGCTGAAAACAAGGGGAAAGTATGTTTACAGCGATTTGAGCATGTATTTTATGAAGGAAATTGTAGAAACGATTTCTGCTACGCCGCTAAATGTTTTTGTCCAGCAAAATTTTTATTCACCTTTAGGGATGCAGACTGCCGGTTTTTTGCCGCTGAACCGTTTTCCGAAAGATCAGATCGTGCCAACAGAAAACGACTCCGGCTTCCGGCACCAATTGTTGATCGGTTATGTACACGATCAGGGTGCTGGTTTGCTTGGCGGCATTTCCGGTCATGCCGGTTTATTTGCCAGTGCCAACGATCTGGCTATTTTGTACCAGATGATTTTAAACCGCGGAATTTACGGCGGGACTCAATATTTCAAACCCGAAACGGTAGATCTTTTCACTTCCAAGCAATCGGATGTGAGCCGGCGCGGCTTAGGTTTTGATCGTTGGGACCCGAACCGCGAAACCAAGTATCCGTCTGTTTTGGCTTCCGATCAAACTTATGGCCACACGGGTTATACAGGAACTTGTTTTTGGGTTGATCCCAAATATAACTTGGTTTATATATTTCTTTCAAACCGTGTGAACCCAACAGTTACTGATAAACTCTCGCAATTGGGCATCCGCAGAAGGATACAGGATGCCATTTATGAAGCGATACAAAAAGGAGTGCAGTAATAGCCTGTTTAAAATTTATACAAGATACTTCGGTATGCCCAGGATTGATGCCAATGCTTCTTTTATCCTATAAAAATTGGTGTCTGCTTCAATTTAAATAAATCAAAAATCGAACGCTTACCATTTTTTAGTTGACAAAAGAAGCATAGAAAACATATTGAACAAATTTTAAACGGGTTCTGATCAAAGGCATGATTTTTGAACTTGAGAGAAAAAAAATATCATGAAAAAATTTATTTTAGCTGTAACCATTGCTGTTTTAAGTTTAACGACACAAGCTTTCTCCCAAAAAAATGTAGATACTGTTAGATTAAACAAGCAATATGCTGACATTACAAAAGAGATTGCCGATTTGCAGGTGAAGCTGCAGGATGCCCAAACCAAGCTGCCAGATGCCCAAACCAAAGCTCAGGATGCAAGCCAGGCATCAAAAGAAAGTGCTCAAAAAAGCAGTAATCAGGCACAAAAAGCAAGTAATGGCGATTATGACAATACCCGCAAAGCGAGAAAAAGGGCCAATCAAGCAGCAAGCAAATCTTCTGATGCCAAAGGTGCTAACGAAGATGTAACCAGCCTGAACAGAAAGATTGAGAATCTAAACAAAGAGATCAGCAAAAAGCAAAAGAAACAACAGGAACTGCAATCAAAACTTACTGCCGCAAACGCAGTACCTGCTACAAATCTCTAACTAGAAATTTACATAATTTACAGGTGATGCAATTTATAAACCGATAGATTTGCACACAAATCAAATTATGAAAATAGGTATTGTTTGTTATCCTACTTTTGGTGGCAGTGGTGTTGTTGCTACCGAATTGGGAAAAGCACTGGCTGATATCGGCCATCAGGTTCATTTTATAACCTATAACCAACCGGCAAGGCTGGATTTTTTTTCAGAAAACTTATTTTACCATGAAGTTGCCGTATCCAAATATCCGCTATTTGATTATGCACCTTACGAAATTGCTTTAGCCAGTAAAATGGTTGATGTGGTACGTTTTGAAAACCTCGACCTGCTGCATGTTCATTATGCTATCCCTCATGCTTCGGCAGCTTATATGGCCAAGCAGATTTTAAAAACGTATGGCATTCATATCCCTTTTGTAACTACCCTGCACGGTACGGATATTACTTTGGTTGGTAAAGACCGTACCTTCAAACCAGTTGTTACTTTTTCCATCAATATGTCTGACGGGGTAACTGCGGTTTCTGAACATTTAAAGAAAGATACGCTGGACTTTTTTGATATTGAAAATGAGATCAGGGTAATCCCGAATTTTATCGATTTAAAACGGTTCAGCAAAAAAGCGAAAGATCATTTTAAAAAAGCAATTGCCCCCGCAGGAGAGAAAATATTGGTCCATACTTCCAACTTCCGAAAAGTGAAGCGTACAGAAGATGTCATCAAACTTTTTGCAATAGTAAACCAGCAAATCCAGTCAAAATTATTGATGGTAGGAGATGGGCCGGAACGTTCCATGTGCGAACAATTGTGCCGGGATTTAGGCGTTTGCGATAACGTTCGTTTTTTAGGTAAACAAGAGGCTGTGGAAGAAATTTTATCGGTTGCAGATCTTTTCTTGATGCCCTCAGAATCAGAAAGTTTTGGTTTGGCTGCGCTGGAAGCAATGGCCTGCAAAGTCCCCGTGGTCAGTTCTAATACAGGCGGCATACCAGAATTAAATGTAGATGGCGTAACCGGGTTTATGACGGCTGTAGGCGACGTAAAAGCAATGGCCGAAAAAGCGGTTTATATTTTGCAGGATGATGAGCGGTTGAGGGAATTTAAAGAAAACGCGCTGGCCCGGGCAAAAGAATTTGACTTGAGCCTGATTCTGCCACTGTATGAAGATTATTACCGCGAAGTAATAGAACGTTCAAAAGTAACAGTTTGATTTTGTGCCGATAAAAGAAGCATCGGTGATTTTAAAAATGTAACCCCTGTTTTTTTAAACAAAACCAATGCTTCTTTTACCCTATAAAAATTGACTTGGGTTTAATAAAATCCCAAAATATACTTTAAATAGGCAACAGGATTTTGTTATTTGCAATTTTAACTTACTTTTGCAAAAATAATCACAGAGAAGCGGAAGTGGCGTAATTGGTAGCCGCACCAGACTTAGGATCTGGCGCTTCACGGCGTGGGGGTTCGAGTCCCTTCTTCCGCACCTGGTTTCCTCCGTCATTTAAAACCTGGCGGAGGATTTTTTTTATCATATAAAAACAGATTCAAAATGAATATTACACAGGAAAAAATAGATGGTTTAAACGCTGTTTTAACCATCAAAATCAATCAGGAAGATTATCAGGCCCGCGTAGAAAAAGCCATAAAAGAGCAGGCAAAAAAAGCAAAACTGCCAGGGTTCCGCCCGGGAATGGTCCCTGCTGCACATATTAAAAAAATGTATGGCAAAAGCATTCTGGTCGATGAGATCAATCATTTGCTATCTGATTCTTTAACTAATTACATCACCGATAATCAATTGGAGGTTTTGGGCCAGCCTTTGCCAAAAGCAGATGATGAAAAAGAATTCAACTGGGATTTCAATGAAGATTATGAGTTCAATTACGAATTAGGGTTAGCGCCTGATTTTGCTTTGGATTTTTCTGCTGCTGACGTTGTTCCGGCTTATATAGTCAAGATTGATGACGAAACTTTACATGCAAGGATCAAAAACATCCGTAAAAGCTATGGCAAGATGACAAACCCTGACGTATCGTCAGCAGATGATGTTTTGTATTCCGAATTGAAGCAGCTTTCGCCGGATGGTTCTGTTTTTGAAGACGGTATTACCAACACAACTTCTGTCCGGTTGGATCAAATCGTAAACGAAGATGTTAAAAGTTCATTGATCGGCTTAAAAAAAGAAGATGTGGTTACCTTCGACATTAAAAAAGCATTTAACGATGATGCAGTAAAAGTTGCAGCTTTGCTTAAAATTGACGAAGCAACTGCTGCTGATCTGAAATCAAACTTCCAGCTAACGGTAAAAAATGTAAACCGCTTGGAAGAATCAGATTTGAACCAAGAGTTTTTTGATAAAGTTTTTGGCCCGGATATTATTCATGATGAAGAAGAATTCAGGACAAAGATTGCAGAAGAGCAGGAAGCCATGATGGCGCAGGATGCAGAACGCAAATTGCAGGACGAGCTTTATCAGTTTGTACTTGAAAAAGTGAAATTTGAACTGCCGGACGGGTTTTTGAAAAAATGGCTGAAAACAACTAACGCAAAGTTAAGCGACCAGGAGCTCGAAGAAGGTTATAGTGATTTTGCCAAAAACCTGAAATGGACACTGATCGAAAACAAAATAGTAAAAGACAACAAGATTGATATCAAATATGAAGAAGTGTTTCAGGCAGCAAAACAACGCTTGGATGGACAATTCAGGATGTATAGCCCACAGGCCTTGGACGAAGAACAGTTAGGCCAGTACACGGTGCAGTTTTTACAGAATAAAGACAACGCCAACAAACTTTTTGAAGAAGTAAAAGCACTGAAAGTTTTTGATTACCTCAAAACAGTTGTTACTTTAGATAAAAAAGAAATTGATAATACACAGTTTAAAAAGCTGGAATAAAACTTAACAAATCCAAACGTTAATGGTTATCCGGTTCTATAAACAAATGAACCGGATAACCATTGTTTTTTTATAGAGATATGCAAATAGATAAAAATGAATTCAGGAAATATGCTGTAAAGCATCACCGCATCAACGGTATTTATGTTGATAAATTTATAGCAGGTGTAGAGAATACACATTTACCAACTGCTATGACGCCTTACATCATAGAAGAAAGGCAACTAAATGTGGCACAAATGGATGTGTTTTCCCGTTTGATGATGGATCGGATCATCTTTTTGGGAGATGCCGTAATGGACCAGAATGCAAATATTATCCAGGCACAATTGCTTTTCCTGCAATCTACTGATGCTAAAAGAGATATTCAGATTTACATCAATTCCCCGGGCGGTTCTGTTTATGCCGGTTTGGGCATTTATGATACGATGCAGTTTATTTCCAATGATGTAGCTACAATTTGTACAGGTATGGCTGCTTCTATGGCCGCAGTATTGCTTTGTGCAGGTACAAAAGGCAAACGCGCTGTTTTGCCGCATTCACGAGTGATGATCCATCAGCCATCAGGCGGTGCGCAAGGTGTAGCCTCTGATATGGAAATCAACCTGCGTGAAATGCTGAAGCTGAAAAAAGAGTTGTACGAAATCATATCCAAGCACTCCGAACAATCGTATGAATGGGTGGAGAAATCCTCGGACCGTGATTACTGGATGTCATCAGATGAAGCCAAAGAATTTGGTATGGTTGATGAAATACTAAAAAGTAACAAAGCCGATAAATAATTCTAATAACCATGAGCAAAACCAGCAAGGATATAAAATGTTCATTTTGTGGTGCCGGCAAGCAGGATTCCCTGATGCTGATTGCAGGGCTGGATGCTCATATTTGCGATAAATGTGTTAACCAGGCCAATGATATTTTGGCTGAAGAATTAAAGCTGCGGAAAGTAAAATCTCCGCAGCAATCCTCTGCAGCTGCCATTTTAAAACCTTTGGAGATCAAAACCCATCTGGACCAATACGTAATCGGTCAGGACGATGCTAAAAAAGTATTGTCGGTTGCAGTTTACAATCACTATAAAAGATTGAACCAAAAGATCGGGAAGGATGAAGTTGATATAGAAAAATCAAATATCATTTTGGTTGGCGAAACAGGAACAGGGAAAACTTTGCTGGCTAAAACGATTGCCAAAGTTTTGAATGTGCCATTTTGTATTTGTGATGCAACTGTTTTAACAGAAGCTGGTTATGTTGGAGAAGACGTGGAAAGCATATTGACCCGTTTGCTGCAAGCTGCTGATTACGATGTTACTTTGGCCGAACGCGGTATTGTTTACATTGACGAAGTAGATAAAATCGCCCGAAAAAGTGATAATCCATCCATCACACGCGATGTTTCCGGTGAAGGCGTGCAGCAGGCTTTGCTTAAAATTTTGGAAGGGACAATGGTAAACGTGCCGCCTCAAGGTGGCCGCAAGCACCCGGACCAAAAAATGATTACCGTAAACACCAGCAACATCCTGTTTATCTGCGGTGGTGCTTTTGATGGTATTGAAAAGAAAATTGCCAACCGGATGCGGACGCAAACTGTTGGTTATAAAATGAAAGGAGATGATCAGGACATTGATCTCAAAAATTTGTACCAGTACATTTCTCCGCAGGATTTGAAAGCATTTGGATTGATCCCGGAGTTGATCGGCCGATTGCCGGTGCTGACTTATCTGAATCCGCTCGACCGGAAAGCCATGCTCGCGATCCTGATCGAACCTAAAAATTCATTGATCAAACAGTATAATAAATTGTTCGAATATGAGGATGTAGAGCTGAATTTTGATGGTGAAGTTTTAGACTATATTGTAGATAAGGCAATGGAATTTAAGCTTGGTGCAAGAGGATTACGCTCTATCTGCGAGGCGATTATGATTGATGCGATGTTTGAAATACCATCCAGCCGAGACCAAAAGCAACTCGATATTACACTGGATTATGCCAGGGAAAAGTTTGAAAAATCTGACTTAAAAAAGCTAAAAGCTGCATAAAAAAACCCCGGTTTAAAGCCGGGGTTTTTTTATGCTTATTTTTGTACGATAAAAGAAGCATTGTTATGAATGAAGAAAAAGACGTTAAAAAAGATCCTGAAATTGTAAAGCAATCCCATAAGATAAAAGAAGTTCAAACTCCGGTAAAGTCCGGCCTGAAAACCAAAGAAGCAATTGTAGCCAACTGGTTGCCCCGTTACACCGGCCGTCCGTTGGATGATTTTAAAGGATACCTGATCTTGACTAATTTTTCTAAATACATCCAATTGTTTTCAGAATGGCATGACAGTGCACCGATCATGGGTTTGGACAAGCCGATGCAAAGTGTAACTGCGGACGGAATTACCATTATAAATTTTGGAATGGGCAGTGCTTTGGCTGCAACGGTGATGGATTTACTGACCGCCATTCATCCCAAAGCCGTGATTTTTTTGGGTAAATGCGGAGGTTTAAAGCGAAAAAACAACGTTGGAGATCTCATTCTGCCGATTGCAGCAATCAGGGGAGAAGGAACTTCCAACGATTATCTGCCATCCGAAGTTCCTGCATTACCTGCTTTTGCGCTTCAAAAAGCAATTTCTACAACCATTCGTGATCATTCCCGGGATTATTGGACAGGAACAGTTTATACCACCAACCGCCGCGTTTGGGAGCACGACAAAACCTTTAAAAAATATCTGAAAAGCTTGCGGACTATGGCTGTTGACATGGAAACGGCTACCATTTTTATTACCGGTTTTGCCAATAAAATCCCTACGGGTGCTTTGCTGCTGGTTTCCGATCAGCCGATGATCCCGGAAGGTGTAAAAACTGCTGAAAGCGATTCGAGTGTAACAGAAAAATTTGTTGAAACGCACTTACGTGTCGGGATTGATTCTTTAAAGCAATTAATCAACCATGGGCTTACGGTAAAACACCTTCATTTTTAATCTGCCCTAAATAGCATTATTATAAATTTGTTTGATGATTTTTACTTGATAAAAGAAGCATCAGCTTTACAATTTCTCTATAAACTCAATAGAAATGTGGTATAATAACATCCTTGAAACCATTGGCAACACGCCTTTGGTAAAGCTCAACGTGATCTCAAAAGATATTAAAGCAACCGTTTTGGCTAAGATCGAAACTACCAATCCGGGCAATTCCATTAAAGACCGCATGGCTTTAAAAATGATCGAGGATGCCGAAAAAAGCGGCAAATTAAAGCCCGGAGGAACGATCATAGAAGGAACATCCGGCAATACCGGAATGGGTTTGGCCATTGCAGCAGTGATCAAAGGTTACAAATGTATTTTTACCACAACCGACAAGCAATCCAAAGAAAAAGTGGATGCGCTGCGTGCTTTTGGTGCCGAAGTGATCGTTTGCCCAACCAATGTTGACCCCGAAGATGCACGTTCTTATTATTCCGTTTCTACCCGATTAGAGCGGGAAGTGCCCAATTCCTGGAAGCCAAATCAATACGACAATCCATCCAATACACAAGCGAACTACGAGCAGACCGGACCGGAAATTTGGGAACAGACTGAAGGAAAAGTGACGCATCTGATAGTTGGCGCAGGAACTGGCGGCACGATTTCGGGAGCAGGAAAGTATTTAAAGGAAAAAAATCCTGCTGTTCAAGTCCTTGGAATCGATACTTACGGTTCAGTATTTAAAAAATATAAGGAAACCGGCATTCTCGATAAGAATGAAATTTATCCATATATTACCGAAGGCATTGGAGAAGATTTTTTGCCGCAAAATGTAAACTTTGATATAATTGATTATTTCGAAAAAGTAAGTGATAAAGATGCTGCTTTGATGACGCGTGAAATTGCACGTAAGGAAGGTATTTTTGCCGGAAACTCTGCTGGTTCTGCAGTTGCTGGTTTATTGCAGATGAAAGACCGATTTAAAGAAGGTGATGTTGTCGTGATTATCTTTCCGGACCATGGTTCTCGTTATATGGGCAAAATGTATAATGAAGACTGGCTACGCGAACGCGGATTTTTAAAAGATGAGAAACTGACTGCACGAAGCATTATCAGTAAAGAAGCAAATCAGGAAATTGTAACGATAGATGCGGAGGAAACCATTTTAAAAGCCATCAATATTATTAAGTCGTTAAATATCTCTCAAATTCCGGTTACGCAGCACGAGATGATTATTGGTAAAATTACCGAAAGTGATATTTTAGATGCTTTGCTGGAAAACCCTGCTTTAAAATCGCATCCGGTAAAAGATATTATTACTTCGCCTTTTCCTTTTGTTGATTTGAATACTTCTATTGATAAAATTTCTTCGCTTATCAATAAAGAAAATACAGCTGTTTTGGTTGAAGATGAACAGGGTAGGTTTAAAATTATTACGCAGTATGATATTATCAATGCGATTTCAGTGTGAATTTTGCTTACTTATTCGCCACACCTCAATATTGCCGAAACACTTTGGCGCAAACTGAAATACGAATGGCAGGTGCCGGAAGATTACCTTGAAAAGTCCAGCCTTTTATATGCCGTCAACCGGGTGTATGGCAAACATAGGCAAAGAATTGACGATAAAATTTAGAGCCTGTTTAAATTTATATCAGAAAATTAATAATGCTTCTTTTATGCCTGTAAAGTTTGTGTTTGTATTTTGTACCGATACAAAAAGCATCGATTTTCCTATTTTTTATACGATAAAAAAAGCATAGAAAATAAATTAAACCAAACTTAAACAGGCTCTTAGCCCGTTTAATGAAAACTAATTTTGAGAAACTACTTACTACCCAAAAATTCATTTCAAAAAGATATAATGTTACAGGACCAACGTTGTTAAATTGGATAAAAAAGAACAGCGTTAAAAAAAGGACTTAATTTGCTTTTATATTTCTTCTTATTATCATAAGATAGCCAACAACCATAACACAACCTAAAGCAGCAAACAAAAATAAGGATGATGCTCCCCAGGTGTACCAGATAAATCCGGCTATCGAACTTGAAAGCAAAGCAGCCAAGCTATTAAACGCCGAAAATGTACCGATAGCAGTTGATGTGTCCCGCCGTTCTGATAGATTACTGATTAAAGCTTTACTCACCCCTTCGGTTGCTGCTGCATAGAGACCATATACAGCGAATAACAAGAGAAAAAATGGAAGTGAATGAACAAATGCCATTCCTATATATACCGAGGCGAACAGTAACAAACCGATGATTAAGGTTTCCCATAAACCAATGCGGTCAGCAAGGATACCAATAGGGTAAGCTGTAACAGCATAGATCAGATTATAAAAAATATAGACTAAAATAAGCTGAATGTCACTTAGCCCGTTTGCTTTCATCATCAACAGTAAGAAAATATCGGAACTGTTTACCAGTGCAAAACCTATTAAGCCGATAACTAACTTCCGGTAAGCTGAAGAGCTTTCTTTCCAATAATTAAAAAAAGAAAAGAAATTATAAGTTGATTGTTTGGTTTGGGCGTTTTCAGTAAGCCTATTTTTTTCCTTTAATAAAAAAGTAGCCCATACCCCTAATAGCCCCGGAATAAAAGCCAGGATAAACATTAACCGGTACTGGCCCGGATAATAATATAAAAAAACCAGTGCAGCAACCGGGCCGAGCACAGCCCCGAACGTATCCATTGAACGATGAAAACCAAAAACTTTCCCCTTATGCTCTTGCGTAGTTTCATCTGAAAGTAGTGCATCCCGTGCTCCGGTACGTAAACCCTTGCCTAAACGGTCAATTGTCCGGGCGGAAAATATCCATACCGGGAATGTAAAAGCGGCCATTAAGGGTTTGGAAATTGCGCTAAGTGCATAACCCCACCTGACGAACGGTACACGGCTGCCGAGGTGGTCTGATAACTTACCAAAATAACCTTTGCTTAACCCGGCGACTGCCTCAGCCAACCCTTCCAGTATCCCGATCAATAAAACCGAGAAACCAATATGCTTGAGATAAACCGGCATGACCGGGTAAAGCATTTCGCTGGCTATATCGGTCAGCAGGCTGACCAGGGAGAGTATCCAAATCGCACGGGTAATGATTTTGACGTTTTTTTTCATTGCTAAAAGAACTTTATGGCATTCAGATGAATCATTGTTTTAAAAAAACAGGAATAAAAATGCCCCGACCACCCCACCCAGCAAACTGCCCGTGATGACCTGCAAAGGCGTATGAACTTTTAAATAGAGCCGGGCCAGGCAAACCGCAACTGTTAATAGCAACAGCAGCAGGTAAAAAACAAGGAAATGCGGCAGCGGATGTCTCGCGTAAAGCACGGTAACGATAGCGGTGATGCCCCAAACCCCGCAGGCATGGGTGCTGATTTTCCAGAAAGGGGTAATGAAAGATACAACGAGCACAGAAACGGTTATCCCGATCACCGATAGCGTCAGGGCATTGCTAACCCCCAGCGCATAAACCATATAAACCGAGAGCAAGACGTAGTTAAAGCAGACAAAGCACTGTGGTATCAACCGGTCTTTCCGGTCATCCAGGGTCAGCGTGGAAATAATTTTTAACTGATAAAGGATAAAAACCAGTATAAAGGGCGGCAGGGTTGTGGTTAAAAAAATAAACCCGATCATGGCCCTTTCACCAGTGAAAGGGCCCAATGGTGCAAAAGCGGGAAAATCATATAAAACCAAAATGGCCAGGTAAGTTGGAGCAAGCAGCGGAATAAACACGATGGAAAGCAGATGGGCCAAAAATCTTTTCATAATAATTGAGTTAATCAGTTGATGTTGGTTAAAACCTTAAATACCTTGTCGCATTGACCCTTAATTCCAGCCGTAACTCATCAAAATGCCGCAAGTCACTGTTCAGGATCACCGGCGAACCTGTCAGGGAATGCCGGGCATATTCCAAATGAAAACTGGCCAGCTTATGGCTGAAAGGTAAATTATAATTCAGGCCCATTTTAAAAGCCTGCTCGGTAGCGGCGTTTATGGGATTCGCTAAATTTACCAGGTCGTAACGGATGAAAGGCACCAGCTCTCCGGAATGGTCGCCATCGAATAGCTGAAACTGTGCCTGTGCATAACCGCCCCGCACTTGTAACTGTTGATCGGAATAAACTGAATAGATGCCCTCATATTCCAATAAGTAAAAATGCCTGCCTATTTTGTTGGTATAGTCCAGGTTATGTTCAAACGTTAGTTTGTTACCACTGGCAGGTGTACTGCCCAAGGCGTTTTGAAGGATACCGGTGTTAAGGGTAAAAGATTTGTTTTGAATGTTCCGGGTTTCATCAATGGCAAAACCGGCATTCAGTTTTTCGGCACCTTTATCCGAAGGTTGTATAAAGGATTCGGTCATCTTGGCGGCCATACCGTTCCAAAACTGGAAACTCGGATGGTCCTGGTTGAGCGACCCCCTGTTGTCCTGGAGCGAAGCCTGTAAAAATGTTTTAGGGCTAACCTGTGACTGCACCTGGAAACCCCATTGTGTCCCAAAGCTGTTGGTAGAGCCATGTTGCTCCAGGATCAAACTACGGTTAACCGTGGGCAGGTTTCCTGAGGACAGGTTATCTTCGCGGGACAGGATATTGGTATTCTCCCCGAACAAGAGCCGGAACTTATTGGGGTCTTTGGAATTTTGAAAGGTCAGGAACAAGTTCTCCCAGATCTTGAACCGCTTGCTGTCGCGGAAAAAGTTGTTGTCGGTAAAATCAACTTCGTAGGTCAGCGCGGTGCGAAACTGGTTGCCGCCAATTTTAAAGGGATAACTTGGAAGTAGAAACCCCATGCCCTGGCGGAACCTGCGCCAGGCGGCAGGGTTGCCCCCTGCAAACAGGCGTTCGGCAAAGGCCCATGTCGTCCACGTGAAGTCTCCCTTTTTATACTGGAGGCCCGCATCAAGGTCATACTGAAATCTTTCTTTAATTTTCTTTACGCTGTCTTTTATGGCCGCTTTGCGGGTAACGCTGTCCGTTTGTGCGAAAGTTTGGTTGGCCGTTGCCAGGAAGTTGGCCAGTGCCAATAAAGCAATAATTCTGCTGCTGATCATCTTTCAGTGTTAAGCTTCATCAAGATTAACTACAGTTTTCCTAGTCATCGGGTGGGCTTGGCAAGTAAGGATAACGCCCTCCATAATATCAATATCCGTTAGCGCATCATGATGCGCCATTTTAACCCGGCCGCTGACCAGCGTTGCCTTGCAGGTAGAGCAAATGCCTTCCCGGCAGGAATAAGGCGCTTCAATGCCCGCTTCCAGCAAGGCATCTAAAATGGGTTGCCCTTGTTGGCATTCCACCTGGTATTCTTTGCCTTCAAGTTTACTTTAACCGCGAACGAATCCATTCCCGATTCCGGCTGATCCTGACCGACTTCCAACACCTCGGAAGTTTCGGACAGGGAAATAAATTTTTCGATATGAATTTTCGTTTTGCTAATGCCAGTAGCGAGCAGCGCATTTTCAGCAGTTTCCATAAAGGGTGAGGGACCACAGATATAAAACTCACTGGCTGCTTGTGAAACCTGATCCAACCCTTTGAGCGTTTCCCTGATAATTTCCTCGCTGATATAGCCTTGCGTCCCCTCCCAGTTTTCATCTGGCCTGCTTAAAATATGCACGATGGCAAGCCGGGACGGGTACAAGTCTTGTAACCTTTCCAATTCTTGTTCAAAGATGATAGAACCTTCATCCCGGTTAGCATAAACGAGTTTTAAACGGCACCGGATCGTGGTCAGCAGCAAAGACTTGATGATGGAAAAGATCGGGGTGATGCCGCTGCCCCCGGCAAAAAAGAAAAAGTTGGTATCATTTACCTTTTCCGGCTTGTAAAAGAACCGCCCCGATGGCGGCATAACTTCCAATTGCTGGCCGGGTTCCAGGTGGTCATTGAAATAGTTGGAAACCGTGCCGTTCCCAATCCGCTTTACCGTAAAGGTAAGCGGCTCTTTTGCATTCGGGCTGCTGGATAGGGAATAAGCCCGTTTATAGGTTTTGCCATCAATTTCCAGTTTGAACATCAAAAACTGTCCGGGCGTATATTGAAATTGTTCTTTCAGTTTTTCGGGTATTTCCAGCGAAAAGGATTTCGCATGGTCGGTCTGTGGTTTAACCTCCGCTATTTTAAGTTTATGGTATTTGAGGGCATGTTTATTTTTTTCCAGCTGGTAGCGGACACGGTAAAAGGTGGCCACCGCCAGGATCAGGAAACACAATTCGCTCAGTAACTTTTCCGCATCGAATGGGTCGGATACCTTATCTTTGAGCGCCGGGTCCATAAAAAAGCCATGAACCAAAAACAGCAGCGCCAAAACATAAGAAGCCAGGTGGATGTTTTTCCAGGCATTAAAACTAAGCGCCTTGCGCAGCGGGCCGACCGAAGTAACAACGATAGTGAGCAGGGCATAAAAGGAAATGCTGCCCAGGGTCATATAAAAAGGCTGGTGCCGGTAGTTCACCGGTAGCAGCAGGTCGGTCAGCGAAATGTTCAGGGTCTTGTCCAATAAAAGCACGGCCGGGTGCAAAAAAGCAATTGCCAAAGCGACATAAGCGGTATAATTATGCAGTGTGCGGACATTGATCCGCCTGAACAGTTCCGGGAGTTTTTTCCAGGTTTTGTTTGTCTGGTACTGCGTGCCAAGCAGCATGCCCAGCAGTAAGTTAAAGGTCAGTACACCGGTGGCAGCAAGGCCAAGTAGGGACGATATGTTAAGCCATGAAGTAGTTGTCATAATAGATAAATTTTATAAAAGGGTATCAAATACTGTTAAAAATCATAATATAAATTTCGGAACGGCTGCGCAGTCCGAAAGTGATCAGCATTGTATACTTCGTTCAAAAGCCATAAGATACGCCCAGCGAAACCTGGTTAGGTACCGCTGATGTTTGTACATCGGGCCTTATAACGCCGCTTTGGTGCATGTACGAAGCCTTGGTGTACAGCCTGTGTAAAATTTCGTAACGTGCTTCGAGTGTTAGCTGTTTTTGTGTTTGTAATGGGCCCTGCTTTAAAAATTTAGGCTGCGGTTCTGCAAAATATTGATCGGCCAGGCTTCCATCAGCACCTTTTCTTACATACATAAATTGAGCATAGGTGGTTAAACGGGGGAAGGGGTTGTATGATGCCCATAATATACTTTTATCGGCGTTTTGGCCAATCCAGTCGCCTAACAGATATTTTTGATTGGTGTAATTTTGTGCAGGGATCAAATTCTGATATACAAAGGGGTTGATGCGGGTGTATTCTGCACCGAAAGTTAAGTAAGGTATGATAACGTCGGTAACAGAGGCTCCTATGTTAATGCCGATCTGATTGCGGCTTTTTGAAGGATTAAAAATTGTACCTATACGTATCTCATCTATAAACAGTGTTCCATACAGGTGTGTCTTGGGTATGTTATTCCGCGAACTTGCCTGAAAGAAAAACTGCCCGTTACTGCCCGTGGTGATCTTATATCGGCTTGCATATTGGTCGTAAGACTTAAAAAATACCAGTGGGATAAGATATCCTGGATCTAAGCGATCGCTCGAAATCATCGACTCTCCTATACTTAAAACCAAACCCTTTGCGGGTAAGAAATTCAGGCTATGCGATGCCATATACTTTTGAACATATACCTCACGGTAAATACCATACAATGCGTTTCCTTTATTGTAAGATCGGGTAGAATCGATAATGCCCGATTGCAGAACCGCGAAACTATAATTAAAGCGTAACCACTTTAAAGGCTGATAATCCAACCTCAAAAAAGGGTATGATGGTGGCTTGTTCGATAATATTAACCGGCCATCTTGCCCATAACCATACAATAATTGGTCCTGGCCAATTGTTACCAGGCCGTTATTCCAGCTGTAAGTGAGGTTGCCACGTACATCACTAAAATTTACTGTACGGTTTGGATGAAGGTTCGCTGTACGTACTATCCCGGTTTCGGAGGTAAATAGCTTTAGGCTGTCAATACCCTTACCGGTTTCGTTAATGTCCTGAAAATAAGCCTGGAAAGCAAAGTGCTTGCCTGCCTGTCCCCAAAAAGTTAAACCGCTCGCCTGGCTTACAATACTTTTATTGGCACCACCGTATATACCGCCGAACGTCACGGCAGGGTCGGCCCTTAAAATAAAATCTCCTTTTTTAACGGATATCAGACTGCGGTTTTTGTATTGGTCTTTTTTAAACAGAAACAGCGTGGTATCCTTATAATCGCTATTGTACTCACTGTACTCGTTCAGGTAAAAAGCTAATTCTTTTTTTTCGGTATTGGTAAGTGTTGTAACCGAGTCTTGTAACTGATGTAATAATGTGGCAATTTGCTTACGGCTTACAGGTTGTATCAAATCGTCAAAATCAATATTTCCCTTCTGTGCCTGGCGTGCTAAATAATCGTACACCGGGTGTTTGGGATTTTCAAATACAGCCTGGGCGTTACTTTTAGATAATAACAAAAGCGAAGCAAAGGATAGCAGAAGTATAAAACGCAGGCAAGTGTTTTTCATATAGGCAAATTGTTAGTATTTATAGGTGTTTATTTATAATCCGGGTATAAGTTTTTAATAGGGGTAGTTTCCCTGAGCGGAAAAGTCAAAAACGGCCGACCGAGTAATTTAAGATACCAACTTTCACGTCCACCAGGTGCTCGTTAAACAATTTGCGGAACAGCCATTGGTGACGGCCGGTATCCACGCCCTGGTTCATTAAGGCTTGGTAAGCCGAAGCGATTAAAGAATCGTCGGCAAAGATCGGTTTCAAAGAGCTATGGATACGGGTGCTTTTGGAATAAATGGTCGTGTTTAGCTTTTGATAAAACTGGTACGAATAAGGCTGGTAAACTGCCTGGTCGGACAAGCGGCCATAAACAGCCATAAAGAGGGTGAAAAATAAAAAACGTGGTTTTCTACGCAGCAGTGTCTGGTGCAAACGAAACATAGAATGAAATAAGTTGAATTGAAATAAATGAACAAACCGTTGAGTGCCATTAGCGGTGCTGCAAGCAGCACATCAGCAAGCCAAATGCACCAACTATTGGTGCGTGACTATTCAGGCACAGAAATCCTGTACACCAAATTTCAGATCAACAAAAGGGAATAGCGGATAAAGAGCTTGTCGGGAGGGTCAGGGAAGGGGATAACCTGTAAAGACACGATCCCCGACGTTGTCATAGTAGGGGAAACAGCAAAACATACCCGGAAAAAAACGGGAAGGTCAAAGGGAAGAGAAACCGGTAAAGCACCGTGGTCGGCATCCAGGGCCGCGATTTTATACTGCTGTTCGGAATCGTAATTCTTTTTGCATTCGCTTCGATCTATTTCCAAAGCAGATGCGAGGTAGGCGTACCCGGCAAGCAACATCAGGAAAATTAGCAGTTTCCGTTTCACGGCGTAAATATAATCATATCTTCTGGAACATTTTTCGGAAAAATATCGCAAAGAAAAGCAGCGACATAATCATAAAGTTTACGATTTCAGCTTAATAATTTAAAGATTTAGTGTGTAAAAGAAGCATTGCAGATAATTGTACCATGCTTCTTTTATCGACCTAAATTTGAGTTTTAAACCCGTTTAATATCTGCACCCAAAGCCAGCAAACGTTTATCGATATGCTGATAACCTCGTTCAATCTGCTCAATATTGCTGATAACTGATTTTCCTTTTGCAGATAAAGCCGCGATCAGCAGCGAAACGCCGGCGCGAATATCCGGTGAAGTCATTTCAATACCGCGCAATTTTACTTTTTTATCCAAGCCGATTACGGTAGCACGATGCGGATCGCAAAGGATAATCTGCGCACCCATATCAATCAGTTTGTCCACAAAAAACAAACGGCTCTCGAACATTTTCTGATGAATTAAAACCGAACCTTTTGCTTGAGTTGCAATTACCAAAACGATGCTCAATAGATCAGGTGTAAAACCTGGCCAGGGCGCATCGGCAACAGTTAAAATTGAGCCATCAATAAAAGTATCGATTTCATAATGTTTTTGTGCAGGAATATAAAGATCATCACCACGCAACTCAAACTGAATACCCAAACGTGCAAAAGTATTTGGGATGATGCCCAGTTCCTGAAAATGAACATCTTTTATGGTGATCTCTGATTCCGTCATGGCGGCCAAACCGATAAAAGAACCAATTTCGATCATATCCGGCAGCAAGCGGTGTTCTGTTCCGCCTAATTTATCTACACCTTCAATTGTTAATAAATTAGATTTGATGCCGGAAATCTTGGCGCCCATCCGGTTCAGCATTTTGCAAAGCTGCTGTAAATACGGTTCGCAGGCGGCGTTGTAAATGGTGGTAATCCCTTTGGCCAGTACGGCAGCCATTACCACGTTTGCGGTTCCGGTTACCGATGCTTCTTCCAGCAAAATATCTGTTCCTTGCAGGTTAGTGGCATCTACATCAAAAAACTCATCGCTGGCATTGTATTCAAAACGGGCGCCTAATTTTTCGAAGCCTAAAAAATGGGTGTCTAACCTTCGGCGGCCAATTTTATCACCTCCGGGTTTCGGGATGGCTGCTTTGCCGTAACGTGCCAAAAGCGGTCCAACAATCATGATCGAACCTCTTAAACTGCCGCCTTTTTGTTTAAAAGCATCTGATTTAAAAAATTCCTGATTTATATTTTTAGCCTGAAAAGAATAAGTATCAGCAGCTAATCGTTCCGTTTCAACACCCATATCGCCCAAAAGCTCTATTAATTTATTGACGTCTTTAATATCCGGAATATTGCTGATCGTTACTTTTTCCTCCGTAAGCAACACGGCAGAAATAACCTGTAAAGCTTCGTTTTTGGCGCCCTGGGGTATAATTTCCCCCTTTAAAGGCTTGCCGCCCCATATTTCAAATGCGCTCATAGTTTAATTTTTGCCCGGTAAAAGCAGCATCAGAATTTTCTGCCGCCGGGATTATTATTGTTGGTCCGGTTTCGGTTGTTTTGCATTTGCCGCGGGTTGTTGTTACTGTTCTGGCGGCCTTTGTTCTGGTTGGTATTGGTTCCGGCACGCGCACGATTGGTGTTTTGTGCAACCGGCGTACGATATTCCACGCGGTTTAAATTGATGTTTTCTTCCAGTTGCAGTTCGCCTTTCGACAGGATTTTCAAATCATTCAGGATCGTTTCGTCCGCAACCGAGTCCTTGTTCCAGGTTACATAAGCCATTTTCATAAAATTGGCAATCGCCTGTACCATGTGTTGCTTGCGCGGCGCATCGTCTATACTTTTAGCTTTTTCGATCATCAGTTCAATCGTTTTGCCATAATGCTTAAAACTGATTCTTTGCTGCGGATATTTTAAAGGATCAGGTTTAAAATGGATTGCTTCCTGTGTGGGTTTTGGATAAGGGGAATCCACGTCAATTTTAAATTCAGAAATAATGTTGAGATGGTCCCACAGTTTATGCTTAAAATCAGCTACATCCCGCAAATGCGGGTTCAAAAACCCCATTAAATCTATCACCACATGTGCATAGCGGTTACGTTCTTCTTTGGTCGGCAGTTCCACAATATATTTTACCATGTTCTGCACGTTACGGCCGTATTCAGAAAGGATTAGTTTGCTGCGGGATGAATTATAATCAAAAATCATGTTTAAAAATTAACTTAATACCTTCTTTGTACGGAAGGATTTGCATTTAAAGCGTTAAGATACTTTAAATAGTATAAATAGTTTTATTTTACAATGCGAAGTTTGGCAAATTTAAGCAACAATTGCTTCTGACCAAGCTCTTTAAAAAATATTGTTGCTTTTATATCCGGTTTGTTGCCTTCCAGGTTGATTACTTTTCCAAACCCGAAACGTTCATGCTCTACTTCCATGCCTGCTTGTAATTTATTCATGTCAGAAGGAGCAAAGCCAGCAGTCGGCACATGTGCTTTGGCTAAAACAGAAGTTGTTTTAGGCCTGGAAGTTAAAGGCTGCGGTTTGGAGAAAGCGTCTTTGTTTCGGCTGTCGGATTTTTCATCGTCAAAAAACGGATTGCCGGTTGCAGGTTTTGCACTGTAATCCAATTCCAGAAATTTTGCATCGATCTCATCCAAAAAGCGACTTGGTTCGCAACTGATTAATGTTCCGAATTTGAACCTGGACGTGGCATAACTCAAGGTAAGTTTATGTTCTGTACGGGTTACGCCAACATAAAACAAGCGGCGTTCTTCCTCCAGATCGCTTCTTGAATTTAAAGATAACTGAGATGGAAACAGGTTTTCTTCCAGCCCAACCACAAAAACATGCGGAAACTCTAATCCTTTAGAAGAATGGATCGTCATTAACGAAACCGTATCTGCATCATTCTTTTTCTCATTGTCATCATTGGTAAGCAAAGCAATGTCCTGCAAAAACACATCCAATCCTTTTTCTTCTATGTCTTCCCGTTCAGAAAACTCCTTGATCCCGTTCAGCAGTTCCTGGATGTTTTCGTGGCGGTTTAAACCTTCAATCGATTTATCTTCATACAAATCTTTCAACAAACCAGAATGCTGGGCAATGTGCAGTGCAGCTTCATAAGCAGACATCGTTTGCGTAAGCACTTGAAAACTCTGGATCATCACCACAAAATTACTGACGGTATTGGCAGTTTTACTGTCAAGATATTTTGCAGGATCAGTAATAGTTTCCCACAAACTGATCTGATGCTGGTTTGCACTCACAATCAAACGGTCAACCGTGGTATCACCGATACCTCTTTTAGGGTAATTAATTACGCGTTTTAAAGCAGCTTCGTCATGAGGATTATAAGTCAGCCGGAAATAAGCAATTAAGTCTTTGATTTCTTTACGCTGATAAAAAGACAGGCCGCCATAAATTTTATACGGGATATTCAGCTTTCGCAACGCTTCTTCCATCGATCTGGACTGCGCGTTGGTGCGGTACAAAATAGCGAAATCATGCCAGCGTAAACCTTTGTTGGCATGTTCCTGCAATATTCCTTCGGCCACCATTTTGCCTTCTTCATTATCGCTGAAGGCGCGCATCACCTTTATTTTATCGCCGTGCTCTTTTTCAGAATAAACCGTTTTTTTAAGCTGGTCTTTGTTATTGGCGATAATGCTATTAGCAACATTTACAATATTTTGGGTAGAGCGGTAGTTCTGCTCCAGCTTAAAAACATGCAGGTCAGGATAATCCTTTTCAAAATTTAAAATGTTTTGGATATTTGCGCCGCGGAAGGCATAAATACTTTGTGCATCATCGCCAACCACACAAATATTTTCGTTGATAGCAGCAAGCCTTTTCACAATTAGGTATTGCGAGTAATTGGTATCCTGATACTCATCCACCATCAGGTATTTAAACTTGTTCTGATACTTATAAAGTACGTCCGGGCTTTTTTTGAGCAATTCATTGGTTTTAAACAGCAGGTCATCAAAGTCCATTGCGCCGGCACGGTAACAGCGGGTGGCATAAGTTTCGTAAATTTTTCCCAATTGTCCTCGTCCGCCCGAAAAGTCGTCTGCCTGGATCTGGTCATTCTGCTGATATTCCTGCCAGGAAATCAGGTTATTTTTAGCAGCAGAAATCCGGTTGTAAACGAAGTTGGCACTGTACAGCTTATCGTCCAAATTCATTTCTTTTAAAATAGCGCGAAGTAAACTTTTGCTGTCATCCGTATCATAAATAGTAAAGTTGGATGGATAACCTATTTTACTTGCCTCCACCCGAAGTAATTTGGCAAACACTGAATGAAATGTCCCCATCCAAATGTTTTTAGCTTCCGTACCCACTACACCTATAATCCTGTCGCGCATTTCGCGTGCTGCTTTATTGGTAAAAGTTAAAACCAAGATGTTAAAAGCATCAACTCCCGTTTGGATCAGATGGGCAACGCGGTAAGTAATCACCCTTGTTTTGCCCGAACCAGCACCGGCAATAATCATCACCGGCCCTCTCACACATTCTACCGCTGCTCTTTGCGAAGAGTTTAGCCCTTGTAAATATTCCAAAATGTTCTCCTTTTATTTATCTGCAAAAATAAAAATATGGTGCGGAGTTCTGGCTTGATACTTCTTTTATAAGGCAAATTATATTTTATCAGGATTAAGGCCGGGATTCTCATTCAACATTTTACTCATACTGATGATTTCTTCATCAATGCTAAAAACACAATCTTTTATCAGTTGGGTACATTCTTCCTGATCGATCAAATCGTTTTGCTGTAAGTAAACTATACCTTTTAAGGTGGCGATCGGGCCACGGACATGATGCGACAAATGCAGGGAATACTCAGAAAGCTTATTATTTTTTATGGTTAAGTCCTTTGTACGCTCCTCAATAATATCTTCTAAATTGTGGTTGATGCGGTCGAGGTTTTCTTTTTGCTGTGATACTTCCGTGTTCAGGCGGGTAAGTTCAATATTACTTCTTTTTGTTCTTTTCACGTTAATAATTAGTAAAAAAACCAATGCAAATAATAATCCCGCTACAATTGTGCTAAACCAAAGTAGTGTAGTTGCATATTTTTGCTGGGCTATGGTGCGCTCGTTTTTTGTTCGGTTCTCCAATTGGTCAAACAGATCAGAAGCAAGCGTGATCCTTTTTGAAAATGCTTGCCTGTAATAAGCACTGTCCTGAGTGTTGTTTTGCTTTAGATAACCCAAAGCCAACTGGTAGTTCTTTCTCTTATATTCCAATTGAAAAAAAGCATAGTTGTAATCATTTTCTAAATCCCGGTTGTGCATGGATTTAGCATATAGAAACCCGGTTTTCAACGTTTTTTCTGCTTTGTTAAATTCATTTTGACTAAGATACAGGTTTGTCAGGGTTAAATCAATGCTTGCAATGGTGTAGTTCAAGTTTCTTGCCCGGGCCTTTGCAGAAGCTTCCTTCAACATTTCTTCCGCTTTTTGGTATTGTTTTAAATTGCCGTAAACTTCCCCCAGATTTTGCAAACATTGGATGATGAGTACAGGCGCGTTTAATTGCTGAAATAATTTCATACTGGCCTGGAATTTCTCCAGTGCAGATATAAAGTTTTTTTTCTTCATCTGTATAACACCAATGTTTACATACAACCCTGCAATGCTGGCTTTATCATTATACTTATTTGCAATAGCCAACGATTTATTATAATACTGTAAAGCTTTATCATAATCATTTAATAAATATAAGTTTCCAATATTGTTATATACTTTTCCTATTCCTTTTTGATTGTTGTTTTGTTCAAAATAAGAAATTGCCTCTAAATATTTATCCAATGCTTTTTCGTATTTGCTTAAATAATATTGTCCTATCCCAATCACCCGGCAAGCTTCTGCCTCACCGTCTACATAGTTTATTTCTTTAGCCAAGGAAAATGCTTGCGAAGCATATTGGATCGTTTGATCAGGAGAGGTTAAACGGCTGTTATATGCTTTGTTGTTTAAAAAATCAACATTGGTTGTCAAAGCATTGTTCTGAAAGGTCGCGTTTTGCAAGTTTGTACAAAATTTAACTCCGCAAAAAAACGAGAGCAGTAGATTTAAGATTAAAATATTAAACATTAAGTTGTATTGGTTTAATCAATATTAGAACAGATACTTTTTGAAAATTTAAAAACTTAAATAGTCAATCATTAAAAAAACATTAGAAAGGTAACTTGTACTATATAAGTTACGTAATACAAGATACAAATAAATTCATTGTTAATACTTAACAACAAATAAAATATGAAAAAGTTTATGTTCGTGCTATTTGCTTTTGCAACAATTTGTACAGTATCTTGTAAAAAAGAAAGTGTTGATCCAGTAAGTCCAATCAGCAAAAATATATATATGAAAAGCGGAGGGGGCGATAAAAGGCCAAGCGGAACTTATGATTGATTTTTGCGGGATAAAATTTCATTGTTTAAGCCAAAGTTTTTTTGTTATTTTCCGCGGACAATCATTTTTTTAACGTATTGTTCCGTTGGGGTTTGCATGGTATAAATGTAAATCCCAGGAACAAGATCGGTAGTTGGAAGATCAATTTCATGATAGCCGGAATTGAAATATGAATTTGCAAGTGTCTTTACAATTGCACCAGCCATGTTGTACATTGTTAAAGTTACTTTATTAGACTTGGACAAACTAAACCCAATTATGGTACTGTTGATAGATGGGTTCGGATAGTTTTGGTTAAGGCCGGAAAGCAATAGTTTTTGTTCAATAATCATATTAATTGTATCAAACAAAGCATAAGCAATACGCATGTTTCCTGTTGCATTTGGATGTATATTATCTTGATACAAAGAAAAATCCCTGCCTAAAACAGCATTCACATCTGTATATAATATATTTCTGTTTGTAGCAATCCTTTTATAAATAGCATTGATCTGCCTGATTACAACATTGGCATTTTGAAAGCGTTTGTTGTTCTTATCATTGAAATATTGTATAGTTCCAATAATAGGGATTAATTTATAAGCCAAAGCAATTTCAACCATTTTGTTCATGTTGCTTTGCGTTTCGGCAATTTTCATTTTGTTGTCAACAATAGCCAAAGCATCATTCAAGCCCATTAAAATTACAAGAAACCCAGTTTTATCTTTGATGGTTGTTTCAAACCGGGCCATGCCTTGTGTTGTGGTTTGACCGGGAATACCATAATTGCCAACAATTACTGTTTTGCCCGGATAGCAGGCTTCAAAGTCGGATTTTAAATATCCCTGAAATTGAAGCCCATTGATTCCTGCCACTGTACTTGCGCCAAACGTGGTGATATTGATACTGTCTTTACTATATAATTTTGAAGATAAAGAACAACTGGGTTTTTGGGGATAAGCAATTACTGACGCAAAACCCATGATAAGCATGAGCAAAAAACGTATTGACCTTGTAGTCATTTAAACTCTGTATTGACTGTTGAAATTTGTTAACGAATATAGGTTAAATTACTATTTTTAATAAAAATAATTGTAAATTTTTTTAGGTAAACCGATAGTAATCTATTGTTTATATTTTTTCGGACAGGTGGGAATACTTATCTTTCACATTCGCTTAATACTTTATTGATATTCAGTTAAAGTATAGTTTTTTGTAAAATTAACTTTTTGGTTTTATGCTGGTTAAGTAGAAATATTTGTAAAATTAGCACAGGACAAAATTTTATGTACGTTTGCTTTAAAACTGTTATTGATGCAAGAAATCAAAAAATATATAGAAGTAAATAAAGACCGGTTTTTAGATGAGCTTTTTGCTTTGCTTCGTTTCCCTTCGGTAAGTGCCGACCCAAAATATAAAAATGATGTGCTAAAAACAGCAGCATACGTAGCCGAAAAGCTGCGGGAAGCGGGTGCAGAAAACGTAGCAATTTGCCAGACAGCAGGTTATCCGGTGGTTTATGGCGAGAAAATTACCGATCCTGCCAAACCTACCGTTTTAGTTTACGGCCACTACGATGTACAACCACCGGACCCATTAGAGCTTTGGAAAACACCTCCGTTTGAACCAACTGTCCGGGACGGAAAGATTTATGCACGTGGTGCCTGCGATGACAAAGGCCAGTTTTACATGCACGTCAAAGCATTTGAACTGATGGTGCAAACTGGCACTTTACCCTGCAACATCAAATTTATGATTGAAGGCGAAGAAGAAGTTGGTTCGGATAACCTGGGCATTTTCGTGCAGCAGAATAAAGAAAAACTCAAAGCCGATGTCGTCCTGATTTCGGATACTTCAATGATCAGCATGGAAAACCCTTCGCTGGAAACCGGTTTGCGGGGATTATCTTACCTGGAAGTAGAAGTAACCGGACCGTCGCGCGATCTGCATTCAGGCGTTTACGGTGGCGCAGTTGCCAATCCGATCACGGTCCTGGCTAAAATGATTGCTTCTTTTCATGATGAAAATAACCACATCACCATTCCGGGTTTTTATGATGATGTGGTTGAACTGACCGATACAGAAAAACATGCCTTAAACGAAGCACCGTTCAATCCCGAAGAATACAAAAAGGATTTGGCGATCAACGAGGTTTGGGGCGAGAAAGGTTACAGCACTTTAGAGCGTACCGGCACGCGGCCAACTTTGGAACTGAACGGAATTTGGGGCGGATACATTGGCGAAGGCGCCAAAACAGTTTTGCCTTCCAAAGCTTCTGCTAAAATATCGATGCGTTTGGTCCCTAACCAGACTTCAGCAAAAATCACAGAACTATTTACCAAGCATTTTGAAAGCATTGCGCCATCCTATGTAAAAGTAAAAGTTACGCCTCATCATGGCGGCGAACCGGTTGTTACGCCTACCTCAAGTGCTGCTTTCCGTGCAGCAGAAAAAGCAATTGAAGAAGCTTTCGGCAAAAAACCAATCCCAACACGCGGGGGCGGCAGTATTCCGATTGTGGCTTTGTTTGAAAAAGAATTGGGCATAAAAACAGTATTGATGGGTTTTGGCTTAGACAGTGATGCTCTACACTCGCCTAACGAGAAATATGATATTTTTAATTATTACAAAGGGATAGAAACCATCCCGTTGTTTTATAAATATTTTGCGCACCTATCCGCAGAAAAATAAGTGTAAGGCCGATAAGGGAAGATACTTCTTTTATCCTATAAAAATTTGTGGTATGATTGGTTTTTAAAGTAACCCATTACAAAATTATATCGTTATAACTAATCCTGATTAAATACAATGAGTAAAATAATAGTGTTAGGCGCATCCGGCCAGCTTGGACAGTGTTTGAAGCATGTGTCAGCAGAAATGGATATCACTGATATTGCATTTCCAGATGAAACAGAAGGCAATATCCTGAATACAGAAACTTTAAAACAGCTTTTTGAAAAACATCAGCCAAAATATTGTATCAATTGCGCCGCTTATACAGCCGTGGACAAAGCCGAGGATGAGCTGGAACTCGCCCGGAAAATCAACAAAACCGGCGTGGCAAACATTGCTGCTTTGTGCAAGGAATACGATACAGCCCTGATTCAGATCTCTACGGATTTTATTTTTACAGGCAATTCTCCGCATCCTTTGATTGAAACTGACCCAACTGAACCAATCAGCGTTTACGGTTTGACCAAGCTGGAAGGCGAGCAGGTGATTTTCCCGCTGACCGAAAAGTATTTTATCCTGAGGACCAGTTGGTTGTACTCAGAATATGCCAATAATTTTGTTAAAACAATGCTGAAATTAGGCAAAGAAAGAGACGAACTGAAAATCATTGCCGATCAGGTTGGTTCGCCCACTTATGCCATTGATCTGGCTTCGGCTGTGCTGCAAATTATCGAATCCGGCAGCAACGCTTACGGCATATATCATTACAGCAATGAAGGCGTAACTTCCTGGTACGATTTTGCGCAAGGAATTTTCGACATCAGCAAAACGGAAGTGAAAACTTTTCCGATCCGCACGGCAGAATATCCTACAAAAGCGATGAGGCCGGCGTATTCAGTTATGGACAAAGCTAAAATCAAAAAAACATTCGGTATCGAAATCCCTTACTGGCGGCATAGTTTGGAGAAATGTATTGCGGCATTAGCAAAACAAAATTAATTTACCCTTAATAGTATCAAAGCAAAATTTTTATGAAAGGAATTATCCTTGCCGGCGGATCCGGAACACGCCTTTACCCAATCACCAAAGCCATTAGTAAGCAATTGATGCCGATATACGACAAGCCGATGATTTATTATCCGCTGTCGGTACTGATCCATTCTGATATCCGCGAAATCCTGATTATCACCACACCTGAAGACAGCAGCAGCTTTAAAAGGTTGTTGGGCGACGGCAGCGACTTAGGTTGCCGTTTTGAGTTTGCGGTACAGGAAACACCAAACGGGCTGGCACAAGCTTTTGTCATCGGCGAGGAATTTATCGGCAATGATAAAGTTGCTTTGATTTTGGGCGATAATATTTTCTACGGTGCAGGTTTCGGCCGGTTGACGCGGAAATTTAACGAAGTTGATGGCGCAGCAATTTTTGCTTATCATGTTTCCGACCCGGAACGTTATGGTGTGGTGGAGTTTGATGCTGATTTTAAAGCACTTTCTATCGAAGAAAAACCAGACCGTCCAAAATCTAATTATGCGGTTCCGGGATTGTATTTTTATGATAACGAAGTGGTACAGATTGCCAAAGATATCCCGCTTTCGCCGCGTGGCGAGTATGAAATTACGGATGTAAACAGAGTATATTTGGAGCGTAAAAAATTGTACGTTGGCGTAATGGACCGCGGGACCGCCTGGCTGGATACCGGTACTTTTGATTCTTTAAGTGATGCGACCGAGTTTGTTCGTGTGATCGAAAAACGGCAGGATACCAAAATTGGTTGTATCGAAGAGGTTGCTTTCCGCAGGGGTTTTATTGCTGAAGAGCAGCTTAAAACATTGGCAGAACGATACAAAAAAAGCGGTTATGGCAGTTACTTGCTGAAATTGCTGCATGCTAAATAGTTTTTATAAACCAGCAGCCGCAGCAAAATTTAATTTTTATTGCGGATGCTTCTTTTACCGGGTAAAAATATGGAACAAAATATTATTGTAAACGAAGCAAACAGCCAGTTTGAAATGAACCTGGACGAAGGCTTGGCTTTGATCAGTTATGAACTGGACAGTAATGTGCTTTCTATTCTGCATACCGAAGTTCCGGAAGCAGTGGAAGGACAGGGAATTGCTTCAGACCTGGCAAAATTTGCTTTGGATTATGCGCGCCAAAATCAGTTGAAAGTGAAAAACTATTGCCGGTTTATACAAGTATATCTGCGCCGCCATCCCGAGTATGAGGATTTGATCATTCCATCCTAATTTCTTCTCCATGTTTGAAGCTTTTGATAAAAACATAACCAACCACGTTAGTTTATCATCTGATGAGTTGGCCTTGGTACATCAGCTTTTTCAACATAAAATCTGTAGAAAGAAAACTATGCTGCTTAACAAAGGCCAGGTTTGTAGTTTTGAAGCTTTCATCATAAAAGGGTGTGTTAAAAGATATTATATTGACCATGAGGGCGATGAAGTAATCTTGCAATTTGCAGTAGAAAACTGGTGGCTAAGCGATATGGTCAGTTTTACCGAACAGGTTCCGTCACTGCTTTATATTGAAACGATAGAGGATACAGAACTTTTACAGATTACTTTTCAAAATAAAGAACTGCTGTTTAAGGAAATACCAAAACTGGAGCGCGTTTTCCGGTTGCTGGTGCAAAGGGCTTATTCTGTTTTAGAGAACCGTTTTTTTACCGGGTTAACTGCTTCTGCAGAAGAGCGTTACCTCAACTTTATCAAAAAATATCCTGTTTTGCCGCAGCGCGTACCGCAATACCAGATCGCTTCTTATCTCGGTATCACGCCGGAAGCTTTAAGCAGGATCCGGGCTTCACTTTTGCGTAAAAAGTAACAGGTTTCTTAATCTGAGTCAATGCTAATTTCCATCAGGGAAACCCATATTTGTACGGTTAATCAAATTAATAGCGGGTTATTCTGCTCTTGGTTTTTACTAAAAAATTAACTGATAAAAACAGTATGGAAAATACAATCCTTCATAAAGCAGGCAGCCGCGGACACGCCAATCACGGCTGGCTCGACAGCTATCATAGCTTTAGTTTTGCTAATTATTACAACCCGGAAAGGGTTCGTTTTGGTGCCTTGCGCGTTTTAAATGATGATACCGTTTCTGGCGGAAGAGGTTTTGGCAGCCATCCGCATGATAATATGGAAATCATCAGTATTCCGTTGGAAGGCGATTTGGAACACGAAGATAACCTGGGCAATGTAGCCGTGATCCGCAAAGGCGATGTGCAGATCATCAGTGCCGGGACAGGCGTTTTTCACAGTGAAAAAAATAAAAGCCCAAATGAGCAGGTACAGTTTCTGCAAATCTGGCTGTTCCCTAATAAAATGAACGGTGTACCGCGTTACGATCAGGTTTCTTTGGATGTGAAAGACCGGCATAATAATTTCCAGCAAGTGCTTTCGCCCAATCCCGATGATGCCGGCGTTTGGGTGCAGCAGGATGCCTGGTTCAGTTTAGGCAAATTTGATCAGGGTTTTCAAACTACCTATTCAATTAAAAAACCCGGAAACGGTGTTTATGCTTTTGTGCTGGAAGGCGACATAACTATCAACGGACAAGCATTGAGCAGAAGGGATGGTTTTGGGATCTGGAACACTGATCAGCTTGATTTTACCGCAAATTCTGCCGATGCGGAGGTTTTACTGATGGACGTACCAATGAACGTTTAATTTTCATTCTGAACAAACCTTGAGCCGGAAGATGAAGCAAAAAACATCTTCCGGCTTCTTTCGTTTTCAAAATCATGCACCGTTTAAATATCCTCGCTATCCACCGCGACACTAAAATTTTAGCAACCGTTTTGAGGTTGATCAACACAAATGAAAAGTGGAACGGAATTGGTTCTACTTCCGATGAAGAAGCGATTGAAATGTTTCATCAGCAACCGGTTGGCATCGTTTTATTTTGTGCCGGGATTGATCCTGAAAACGAAGAAAAACTAAAAGCTGTTTTTAGCACACAAAATCCGGCACCGATATTTTTACAGCATTTTGGCGGCGGCAGCGGTTTGCTGAGTGCAGAAATTTATGAAGCTTTGGCCAAGCAAGGGCATTGATTTTTAGTTTTCTGTTGTGGGTTTTCTGTTGCCGGTTCTGCTTTGATTGTCCGCGTTGTTGTCGCAAGCGTCGCTGTCATTTCGACGATAGGAGAAATCTTCTTTCAACAATAAAAGTTTGACCGCTTTGAAGAAGATTTCTCCTATCGTCGAAATGACAGAACCGCTTCTAAAATATCTTCCACCGCAACTACTGCGGACACATTTTCCTGTTGCTGCTGCACAAACTTCAATACTTCATTCTTGCTTCGCAAAACTTCAGGAACTTCAAAATAAAGCACTTTTGAAGGTGTTTTCCAAGGAGTGTGCTGCGGATTGGTTTGCGCGTACAGCACCAGCACCGGCGTTTGCGTGGCGGCCGCGATATGAACCGGACCAGTATTAACCGAAATCAACAGCGATGCTTCTTTTATCAGGCAAATTAATTCATCCAGATTGAGCAAGCCGGCAATAGAAAAAGCGTTTGTGCCGATGCCTTGCTGAATTTCATCTGTCAGCGGTTTTTCGGATGCAGAACCGGTCAGTAATAACTGATAGCCAAAATCTACAACTAATCTTTTTCCCAATTCAATCCATTTTTCGGTTGGATACTGGCGTTTCGATTCGCTTACGCCCGGATGCAGGATAAGCCAGGGATTTTGTAGATCGATGCTGTTTTTAGCAAGCTTTTTTTGGGTTGGTCCCCAGGCATCCGGAACCTGAATTGATAAATGATCGTTTGAAGTTGTGGCGCCAATCGTTCCGACCAAATCCAAATCGCGCTGAACCTGGTGTTTAATAAACGTATAAGGTTCTTCATCCGGAATCCAAGTAGTTAATAATTCATAAGGGTTTTCCCGGCAATAAGCCAAGCGCAAAGGGATATCAGCCAAATAAGCCAGCATGAAGGCCGGCATTGGGTTCTGACTAAAAACCGTAAAAACTACGGCCGCATCAAAATTTCTTTCTCTTAAAACCTCAACTAATCTTAAAAAATCAGTGCTAAAAGAAGCATGTTCTGATTTTACCCAAGGAACATCGAAAGTGATCAAAAAATCAATTTCAGGAATGTGGTCCACAATTCCGGCTGCCATGTGAGATGTTAAAACGGTAATCTGGCTGTTGAAAGTTTTTTTTAAAGCACGAATAGCAGGCGTGGACATCAGCAGATCGCCCATATTATCCAGCCGGACAACAAGAATGTTTTTACAGTTTTGCCAAAGATTGTCCATCAGCTAAATGCCCAGATCAGTGCTGTGGACATCCGTAATATAAACTGCCGCCTGAAAAAAGTTTTTCGCTTTGTAATCCGGTGTTCGGTATTTGCCGGAAACCCAATCAGTTTCATTGCCGTTATCAATCAAAACGGTTTGGCAGCCGGCACGTTTCCCGGCTTCTACATCATTCAAAATATCACCAATCATCCAGGAATTTTTCAGGTCGATCTGATGTTCTTCGGCAGCTTGCAAAATCATTCCGGGTTTTGGTTTCCGGTAGTTGCAATCTATAGCATATTTTTCAACTGTTCCCTGCGGATGGTTTAAACTCCAGTAAAAACCTTCAAACTGAATTCCGTCTGCTTCCAATAATTGCTGTACTTTATTTTTTACGCCGATCAATGCTTCTTCCTTAAAATAACCGCGTGCCACGCCGGATTGGTTGGAGATCATGACGAAGATAAAACCTTGCGCTTTCAGTAATTTCAAGCCTTCCGCTACGCCTTCCTCCAAAATAATTAACTCTGAGTTGACGTTGTAAGGAATATCCGGGACAAGCGTTCCGTCTTTATCAATAAAAATGGCTTTGTTCATTTATTTTACTCAGTGCTTTGTTGTCATTTCGACCGAAGGGAGAAATCTTCATCGAAAATTACAAGTTAAACTACTTTGAATAAGATTTCTCCCTTCGGTCGAAATGACAAGATACTTCTTTTATCCCTATAAAATTGGTGTTTATTTTATCGAAAGCGTTTTCTTGCTTAAAGCCTTTACTGTTTTAATTTTTCTGCTGGACAATTGATTTTCCACCAACCGGGAAATCGTATGCAAAAGATGGAGATGGATTTCCTGGATGCGGTGTGGATTATTGGAAGGCACAATGATATTTAAATGCGCATAAGTTGCAGCATCTCCGCCGCCTTTTCCCAGCAAAGCGATGCAAGTCATTTGTTTTTTATGCGCTACTTTAATCGCATTTACAATATTTACCGACTGGCCACTGGTACTCAAACAAAGCAAAATATCACCTTTTTTGCCGTAAGTTTCTATCTGGCGGGAAAATACATCATCAAAACCAATATCATTTGCACAAGCTGTGAGCACAGAAGTATCGGCAGCCAATGAAATTACGGGCAAGCCTTGCCTGTCCGAACTCTCAAAATGCGCCATCATTTCTGCCGTAAAATGCAAACTTCCGGCTGCGCTACCGCCATTGCCGCAAACCAATAATTTTTTATCAGCCGATAAAGCGTTACCGATCAGCGTTGCCGCTTTGGCAACCGGAATGCGCAATGCTCTTTTTGCACGCATAAAAGTATCGGCTGCTTTATCAAAAGCCTGGTCGATCAGCATCAGTTCGTTATCTTCTTCACTAAGCAAGGTGTTGCCATGTATGATTTTCTCGTACATCGTAATGGCCATTTCCGATATTTTATGCCAGGTAAACAAAGCATTCACTCTCCTGATGGCGTTGTCACGCATATCATTCAGCAGTTTCTTGTCGCTGATCAATTCAAATATCCTTTGTGCCAAGGCATCGGGATTATTTGGCGGAACGAGAAAACCTGTCCGGCCATCCGCTACGCTATGTTTGATGCCGCCCACATTTGCACCGATGACCGGTGTGCCGCAAGCCATCGCTTCCAAAGGCGTAATACCAAAAGGTTCATACCAGGGCGTGGTGATAAAAATATCTGCCGCGGCATAATAATACTTCAGGATGTCGCGGTTTTTGCGGCCTACAAAGGTAACATCAGCCAAAACACCATTATCGGCGGCCAGCTTTTTCAGGCGCAGCATTTCCGGGTTCTGGTCGGTTTCCGGGTTGTCTGCTTCTCCGCCCACAACCACTAAGCGTAAAGGCGTGTCGGTTTTTTTCACTTTGACCAAAGCACGGATCACATTATCAATTCCTTTCCGCGGAACCATGCGGCCTAATTGCAGGATAATATTTTCATTGGTTTCCAGGTTGAGGATCATCCGCGCCAGCTTTTTATCAATTGGATAAAATTCTGTCGGGCAAAAACCACAGGGAATGACCGTGATGTTAGCCGGGTCAGCATTATAATAATTGATCAAATCTTCCTGGTCTTGCGGGCACTCTGCAATGATCTGATCAGCTTTGCGGGCAATATCTTCTTCTATAAAAATACGTTCTTTCGGAAACTTGTCCTGCTCGCCCTGGTGGATACGGCGAACATGCCCCAACGCATGGTAGGTAATTACAAAAGGTATGTTGAGTTGTTTTTTCAAGTTACAAGCCACCAGGCCCGACATCCAGAAATTGGCATGGACCAATGCATAATCTATTTTTTCCCGATTGATAAAAGCAATCACTTCTGCCGTAAAATCAGGCATATATTGTAACAGGTCTTCTTTCGGGATAAAACTTTCCGGTCCGGCTGTAATATGAACCACGCGCACGCCCTGCACCCAGGAAACAATTTCAGGAAAGCGCGCATCGTCGCGGCGGGTAAAAATATCAACCTCGTATCCTGATTGCGCAATATGCTTGGCCAGTTGCCCTACATACACATTTTGTCCGCCGCTGTCCACACCGCCCAGCATAGCCAAAGGAGAAGCATGTTCACTGATAAAGGCTATCCTGTTTTTCATTGAGTAATATTTAGGTTCAAAAGGTCTAAAATTTAAATATGGGGGATTTGTCAGCAACAGCATTTTTCAATACTTGTTTCCATTCCAACAAAAATCGGCCAAGGCTGAAATGTTGCAAAGCTGCTTTATGGGCTTCTGATCCGATTTGTACGGCTAATTGGTGATCATCTAATAAACTTTGCATCTTGCAAATCAAGTAATTCAAATCAGAATCTGCAAAACCTGAAATTTTATTGCTTACGATAGTTGGCAATGCTGTAGTGGCCAGGCCAACAACAGGCATGCCCAGCATCAAAGCCTGGTAAACGGCAAAGCCGGGGCTGGCATAACGATCCGGACAAAATAAAAAACGGTATTGGCTTATTTTTTCCGACAGGTTCTGGTAAGTAATATTTTCTTTACCAATTTGTATTACCTCCAAAGGTAATGCTTCTTTTACCTGCCTAAAAATAGTATGGCCGGTAACACGGTCATCGGCAGGGTTTTCTTCCAAAACCACAACACCACTTGCTTTTTCACCCGAAAAAGCAACGGTATCAGTTGGTACGCCGTTTTCAATCACCGTTGCCGGCAACGCGTTGTTGTCCCACATCAAAGCATTGTAATGGTTAACATGAACAAGATGCACATGCGGGTCTTCAACAACATGTTTTGCGTTTGTGGGATGTTGTTTTGGCGGATTGTGTTCCAGGTAAATTTTAGGCAGCCCGCGTTGCTGATCCGATAAAACTTCATATTGTGCCGTTTGGTAACTGTGTTTGTCCTGAAATAAAATACAATCCAGTTTCAGTTCTTTTGTTGCTGAAATTGCTGTTTCAATCACGTTTTTTTGAGAAAGGAACTGTTTTCGGAAAGACTCATTTTGGCCTTCTGGAATATAAATTTCAAAATCCCCCTGAGCCAATGCAAACAAATATTGCTGATGAACAGGCCAGGTAAAGATTTTATAAGGTTGATCCATGTAAAACTAATAATTCAAATAAGCAATTAATTTCTAAATTTTTGTAATGCCTAACACAACAGTAATTTATTTGGTTTTGAAATGTGAATAACTTCTTAGGCTTAAATCAATGATGCTTCTTTTATCAGCATAAAAAATGTGCGGCAAAATAGTAAATTATCCTAAAAGTGATGGCGCATTGCTACCTTTGCCCATACAAATTTTAAAATGAAATTTATTTATAAAAGTTGGTGGAAAGTGCTTGCTGTGGTTATGGTAATCTACACTTTGATAGCTGGTTTATTGCTGCATGTGCCTGCCTTGCCTATTTTGCATGAAACCATCCGTAACCTTTATTTCCATGTACCGATGTGGATGGCAATGCTGGTAGTATTTAGTATTTCTGTTTTTTATAGCATTAAATATCTGCGTACCGGTAAGGAAGAATACGATCTGATAGCCGTAGAATGCGTGAACACCGGCGTTGTCTTTTTTATTTTTGGTTTGGTAACGGGAATGATCTGGGCAAAATATGCATGGGGCGAATTTTGGAGCAACGATCCGAAGCAAAACAGTGCGGCCATTGCCTTTTTATTGTACTGTGCTTATTTAGTATTGCGTAATTCGATTGATGAAGAACAGAAAAGAGGTAAAATATCTGCGGTATATAACATTTTTGCTTTCCCGATCATGATTGTGCTGATTTTTATTTTGCCAAGATTGACCGATTCGCTCCATCCTGGAAACGGCGGAAATCCGGCATTCGGAAAATACGATTTGGACAGCCGGATGCGTGTAGTGCTTTATCCGGCTTTTATTGCCTGGCCGCTTATTGCCGTTTGGATTGCAACACTTCGTTACCGCATCCGCTTAATAGAAAATAAAAGAAATACCATAGATTAACCTAATGAAAAAAGTATTGTTGTCTTTTCTGATGCTGTTTTTATCGGCCTTTTTATTCGCGCAGCAAAATAACAATGTGGAGATGGCTGACGAAATGCGCAGTTCCGGTAAAATTTATGTGGTTATTGTTACCATCGTGATCGTTTTTGTCGGGCTGGCCATTTATCTTTTTAGTATTGACAGGCGTTTGAAAAAGATCGAACGCGGGCATTAATCAAGCTAAAACATTAATAATTAACCCTCCTGAATGCTGAAACGTATACACTGGCTTTAAAGGATTTGTGCAATTGAAATAATTTCATCAAACTTTGCACACCTTTTATAAAACCGTTAACGTAACAAAATTTATTATGAGTAATTCACTTATTCTGTCTGAAACCGAAAACCATTTTTTTAGTGATGTTTGTGAGTTTTTTGACCATGCGGCACAGTTTACCCAGCACGATGCCGGTTTGCTGGATCAAATTAAATCCTGTAACAGCGTTTACCGTTTCCGTTTTCCTATCCGCCGGGGAAAAAGTTTTGAAGTGATCGATGCCTGGCGCGTAGAACATTCGCACCACCAATCGCCCACAAAAGGCGGGATCCGTTACAGCGAAATGGTCAACGAAGATGAAGTAATGGCCCTTGCTGCTTTAATGACCTATAAATGTGCGATTGTAAATGTTCCTTTTGGCGGTGCAAAAGGCGGCATCAAAATCAACCCTAAAAATTATACCGAGCAGGAGCTTGAAAACATAACCCGCCGTTATACGGTGGAACTGATCAAAAAGAACTTCATCGGACCAAGTATTGATGTCCCGGCTCCGGATTATGGTTCCGGCGAGCGCGAAATGAGTTGGATTGCAGATACTTATGCTACGATGAATCCCGGACAAGGCGATGCTTTAGGCTGTGTTACCGGAAAACCAATTGCTTTGCATGGGATTGCCGGAAGGCGGGAAGCAACCGGACGAGGTGTAGCCATTGCCACCCGCGAATGTGTAAGCGTTGCAGAGGATATGAAAAAAATTGGCTTGCTGCCAGGCATTTCCGGTAAGCGGGTAATTGTGCAGGGATTAGGAAATGTAGGCTTTTATTCAGCTAAATTTTTAGCAGAATTTGGAGCTTTGATTGTAGGTATTTGCGAATATGAAGGTGCGATCTATAACGAAGGCGGACTGGACGTAAATACTGTTTTTGAACATAGAAAAGCCACGGGTTCTATTTTAGGTTATCCTTTAGCTGCACAAGAATTTAAAAATTCGATGGAAGGTTTGGAACAGCCTTGCGATATTTTGGTCCCGGCTGCATTGGAAAACCAAATCACGGTGGATAACATCCGTCGTATCCAGGCAAAAATTATTACAGAAGGTGCAAACGGGCCAACTTCGCCGGAGGCAGAAGCTATTTTTACAGCAAACGGCGGCATCATCATTCCGGATATGTATGCAAATGCCGGCGGCGTTACGGTTTCATATTTTGAGTGGCTGAAAAATCTGTCGCATGTTTCTTTTGGCCGAATCAACCGCCGCTTTGAAGAAACTGCCAGCTTGAATTTAGTGAACATGGTAGAAGGATTAACGGGCGTGGCTTTAACACCGATGCAACGTTCTGCCATTGTAAAAGGAGCATCCGAACTTGAATTGGTCAACTCTGGTTTGGAAGATACGATGATCCGTTCTTATCATGAAATTCGTGAAACCTTGGTTCAAACACCTAAAATCGATACGTTGAGGACTGCAGCTTTTGTAGGTGCAATTAATAAGATTGCGGTTTCCTATAAAAACCTGGGCATCTGGCCATAAAGACAAATTTTTATCCGGTAAAAGAAGCTCTTCCCAAATCAGGAAGAGCTTCTTTATTTAGAATATTTCCAAATAGCATATACAAACCTGAAAACATAGATTACGCACTATGTTTTGTATTTTTGTGTCCTTAACTAAACCAAGGGATATTCTGATGAAAAAAGGTTCGATTTTAGGTATTGTCGTGATCGCCGTTGCGATCTGTATCATCATTAGCACTTATGCAGACACCAGCACTTATGGCTCTTTCAAAGAAGCCGAAACAACGCACAGCGAATTGCACGTTGTTGGCCATCTCAATAAGCAAAAGCAGTTAATTTATGATGCCAAAAAAGACGCCAATTATTTTTCGTTCTTTATGGAGGACAACAAAGGCGAGGAATGTAAAATCGTGTTCACAGGCACAAAACCACAGGATTTTGAACGTTCGGAGCAAATTGTCTTGACCGGACAAATGGTTGGCAAGGAGTTTCACGCTTCCAAGATCTTAATGAAATGCCCTTCCAAATACACACAAGATAAAATAGAAGTAACAGAGGCAAAAGCAGTAAAACAAGCCTCAATTTAAATTTTTAATGGACATTCATTTTAAAGGTGAACACCTTTTGCCGGGACAGCTCGGTCAGTTCTTTATTATCCTGGCATTTGGTTCGGCTCTTTTCTCGGCTATCTGTTATTATTTCGCTACTGTAAATAAAAACCAGCTCGACCAGTCCTGGAAAAAGATGGCGCGTTATGGCTATTTTATCAATACACTTTCTGTAATCGGTATTGGTTCCTGCCTGTTTTATATTATTTACACCAACTTATTCGAGTATCATTACGCCTGGGCGCATTCTTCGCGCACACTGCCGGTTTACTACATCATCTCCAGTTATTGGGATGGGCAGGAAGGCAGTTTTTGGCTTTGGGGATTTTGGCAGGCTGTGCTCGGAAACATCCTGATCTGGAAAGCAAAGTCCTGGGAAAACCCGGTGATGGCCGTTGTGGCTTTATCACAAGCGTTTCTGGCTTCGATGCTGATTGGCGTAGAATTGTTTGGTACACGTGTTGGCAGTTCACCGTTCATTTTGTTACGCCATGCGGTAGAAGCGCCAATTTTCAGTCGGCCGGATTATTTAAACTACATTAAAGACGGCAACGGTTTAAACCCTTTATTGCAAAATTATTGGATGGTCATCCATCCGCCAACTTTGTTTCTGGGTTTTGCTTCGATGGTTGTCCCTTTTGCTTACGCCATTGCCGGGTTATGGCAGCGGCGTTACAAAGAATGGGTTAAGCCTGCTATTTCCTATTCGCTTTTTGCGGTGATGGTTTTAGGAACGGGTATTATCATGGGTTCCTTTTGGGCTTATGAATCCTTGAACTTTGGCGGATTCTGGGCTTGGGACCCGGTGGAAAATGCTTCTTTTATCCCATGGTTAACGTTGATTGGAGGAATGCACGTTTTAATCGTTTATAAAAATACCGGCCATTCTTATTTTACGGCATCATTTCTGGTGATCATCAGTTTTATTTTGGTTATATATGCTTCTTTTTTAACACGTAGCGGCATCTTGGGCAACACTTCCGTTCATGCTTTTACCGATTTGGGCATGACCTGGCAACTACTGGTTTTCCTGTTTGTCTTTATTGCGATTTCTGTTTGGCTGTTTGTTACCCGTTGGAAAGAATTGCCCATCACCAAAAAAGATGAAGAAACCTATTCCCGCGAGTTTTGGATGTTTGTCGGCGCCGTTTTCCTGGCTTTGTCTTGCCTGCAACTGGTTATTGTAACTTCTATCCCGGTATGGAACGCCATTTTCGGAACCAAAACCGCACCGCCGACAGAGCCGGTAAAATTATACAATATCGTACAATCCTCTTTCGCTGTAGTGATTACTTTGCTGATGGGTTTTGCGCAGTTCCTAAAATACAAACGTTCTGATGCAACCACTTTCCTCATCCGCTCTATGGTTTACTTGGTTTTTGCTGCTTTGATCAGTGCCGTTATTATTTGGGCTTCCGGGCTTTACCATACGCAGTTGGTATATATGCTGGTTGTTTTTGGTTCTGTTTATGCCATACTGGCCAACACCAAATATCTTGCAGATATTTTTAAAGGCAAAACAAAACTGGTTGGTTCTGCGGTGGCACATATTGGTTTTGCATTGTTGCTGGTTGGTGCTGTTATTTCGTCAGGAACAAGCCGTGTAATTACCATCAATGATAGTGGTGTTGGTTTTGGAAGCGCGTTTGAAAAGGTTGGAAATTCGCGCGAAAACCTACGTTTAGACTTTAATACGCCAACCAAAATCGGTATTTATACGGCAACTTATGTCGGCGATTCGTTAAACGGGCCAAACCATTATTTCAAAGTAAACTACAAGCGTATTGACGAGAAAACCGGCAAAGTGAAGGAGAATTTTACTTTGCTGCCAAATGCGCAGGCAAATCGAAAAATGGGTTTGGTTTCTTCGCCGGATACGCGCCACTATGTTTTTAAAGACATGTATTCTTACGTGAGCATTGCCTGGCCGATGAAATTTCAGGATGATCAAACTGCAGAAAGCGAAGGTCATGCCGAAAGCAACGACGACAAAGAATATGCAAAACCAGTCGCGCACGAAATGAAAATTGGCGACACCGTTCGTTACCGTGCAGGTTTGATCATTTTGAAAGCTTTAAATAAAGATGCCAAAGTGCGCGATATTCCTTTAGGTAAAAATGACGTGTCTGTTGGTGCACAATTGGAAGTTCAAAGCAATGGCAAAACGTTTACAACAGAACCTATCTTTATGATCAAAGGCGGAAGTAAGTTTGATTTCAGCAAGAAAGTAGATAGTGCCGACCTGAAGGTTCGTTTCTCCAATATTTTGCCGGAAAAAGGCAAAATGGAAATCACAACTTACGTAAAACCGGAAGGCGAGAAACCTTATATTGTGATGAAAGCCATCGAATTCCCTTCCATTAACTTCTTCTGGTCCGGAACAATTATTATGGTGATCGGCTTTTTACTTTCTATCTTCCGCAGGAATAAAGAATTGAAAACTGTTTAGTTTGATTGTTATCTTTTGAGCTAAATGCTTCTTTTACCATGCAAAATTAGTAAGTTTAATTATAATTCTGATCACAACGATCACCATTACTGTAGAAGCACAATCCAAAGAAGAAAAACAAGTTGCAGCAGCGGTTGAAATTTTAACTAAAGCAATGATCGACAGCAATAAAACGGATTTGGAAAATATTGCTTCTGATGCGTTAAGCTACGGCCATTCCAGCGGAAAAACACAAGACAAAGCTGCTTTTGTGGATGCCATTGTAAGCGGGCAATCAGATTTTGTTACGATCAATCTAACAGATCAAACTATTTCGGTAAAAGATCAAACTGCAATTGTACGCCACAAATTTTCTGCCCAAACCAACGACGGCGGAAAACCTGGAAGCGTAAACATTGGAGTTATGCAGGTTTGGGTGAAAGAAAAAGGCAAATGGATATTGCTGGGACGGCAAGCGTTTAAACTTTAAAAAGCTTTATCAGCTTATCACTTCTAACAAAAATAAAGTAGAAATTTTTCTAAGATTAAAGGAAAAAATTCTAAATTTGATTTTTAAGACGAAGGTGATGGCTAAAAAAGAAAAAACCAAGGGTTTGGATAAACCTGCAAAAGAAAAAACACCTGGCACTTATGCCGATGGCAAAGATTACCCTAAAAATGTAGTTAATGAAGCGGCAGTTGCCTATCAATCGTTATATGCAAACCCCATCAATTTATTAACTAATTCTAAAAAAGGGCTTGATCCAAAAGCTGCCTTAGATTTTCTTGATTTGTCGGGTTTTAGCCAGGATGAGTTTCAGGAAACATTCAAAACCACAGTAAAAACCATTCAGAATTATGGCCGTAATGAACTGAAACTGAATGCTGCGTTAAGTGAGAAATTGCTTAAATCATTTGCCTTATTTGAAAAAGGTATTGAACTATTTGGTTCAGCACCATCTTTTCACAATTGGCTTAATGTTTCAGCTTATGGCTTGGGTAACCAAATCCCATTTGAATTGATGGATACCATAACCGGAATAGGTTTAATTGAAGAAGAACTTATTCGGTTAGCATATGGCGATTTAGCTTAACTTATGTTTGTTTATCGCATTGCTTTAAGCAAATACGCAAATAGTTTAGTAGCGTCCGGTAGGGCAGGAAGGTGGAACCCTAATGATATAGAAATGATCTACACTTCTTCCACCCGGTCGTTAGCCTGTTTGGAAAATATTGTACATCGCGGACAGCTGGGGTTAAGTCAGATTTTTAGTGTGATGACAATTCGGATAGAAGATAATGTTGAGCAGGAAAGAATCAAACAAAACGACCTGCCAGAAGATTGGAAAGAATTTAATCAGATGCCATTTACACAAGCTATAGGCGAAAGATGGATAAGCTCTAATCGTTCGGCAATATTGCAAGTGCCATCTTCCATTGTACAAGAAGAGGTAAATTATTTAATCAATCCAATGCAAAGTGATTTTAAGTTTGTAAAGCTGATTAAAACAGATCCCTTTGTATTTGATAAGAGAATTAAATTGTAATTTGCCTCACAATTTTGATGAAGCTCGTCTAAAAATGATCGGTTCATAGAATGCTTACTTCTTTTACCGGGTAAAAAATATGCGTATCACGCTAATTGGTTCGGGAAATGTTGCAACACATTTAGGTGCTGCGTTTAAAAATGCCGGTCATCAAATTGTACAAGTTTGGAGCCGAAACCTGCAAAATGCAGCCTTACTTGCATATCATATCAAAGCGGAACCGATTGACCAATTAGCTAAAATTGATCCCAATACTGATCTTATTGTCATCGCCGTAAAAGATGATGCGGTTGAAGATGTTGCTTCTTTTATCCCTATAAAAAATATATTGGTGGTGCATACTTGCGGCTCGAAAAGTTTACAAACTTTGGAAAAATATTTTGTTGCTTGTGGTGTGTTTTATCCTTTGCAAACCTTTTCTAAAAACCGGGAAATTGATTTTAATCCTGTTCCGCTTTGTATAGAAAGTACCGATAAAAACAGCACTGACATTTTACTGGAACTTGGAAAAACCATCAGTACACAAGTAACTTATGTTGACTCCAACCAACGCAAAACTTTGCATCTGGCGGCTGCTTTTGCCTGTAATTTCCCTAATTATTTATATGCGGTTGCCGCAGCTTTATTGCAGGAAAAACAGTTGGATTTTGATTTATTGAAGCCGTTGATCTTGGAAACCGCTTTGAAAGTGCAGGAATTTTTACCTTTTAAAGTACAAACCGGTCCGGCTGTACGAGGCGACAGACAAACGATGGCAGCACATTTGACTTTGTTGCAGCATCATCCAGACTGGCAGGAAATTTACCGGTTGCTTAGTCAGGGCATTATCAAAATGGACAAACACGGTTCAGCCTGAACTAAAATTGTTACTTTTGCTTGTAATGGAAATTTATAACGTCAGGATTAACTTTGAAGAAGCAGGAGTGCAAGCTGTAGAATTGCCGATGGCCGAAGGAGAATCTGTATTGGATGTTTGCTTAGAAAACGGTATCGAACTACAGCACAATTGCGGAGGTGTTTGCGGGTGCAGTACCTGCCATATTTATGTGAACAAAGGAATGGACAACGTACAGGAAATATCCGACAAAGAAGAAGATTTTATAGACCGCGCCGTTAACCCGCGCATCACTTCCCGCTTAGGCTGCCAATGTGTGATGATTGATGGCAATATTGAAGTAACCATTCCTGATCAGTCTCAATTCCTTGGTCATTAAAAACCGCTAACCTTAATTTTATGATGGATAAAAGTTTTGCCCTTCCGATTCATTGGAACGATTATGAAGACATCGCCATGGAGCTTTACGAAAAGTTTGGAGATGCTTTTGATGAACCAAAAATCTACCGTTTGCGCTTTACCGATTTGTTGGAATGGGTGCTTTCCCTGCCTAATTTTGTTGGCAAACGCGAAGAAAGCAATGAAGGCCATTTGGAACAAATCCAAACTGCCTGGGCTTACGAGTGGCGGGACAACCAGTAGTTTCAGTTGTCGGTTGCCTGTTATGAGTTGCCTGTTTTTGCGCTAATAGCAGATAAGCCCCAAATAACTTACTTATACAAATTTGTATTCATCGCCATAAACCCGCAACTGGCCACAGTCAACCCACAACTGATCATGTATCTCCAAAAACTTAAAAATATCAAAGCTTTTATCCTGGATGTAGATGGCGTATTAACCAACGGCGATATTACCGTTGCAGAAAATGGCGACCAGATGCGGCATTTCAACGTGAAAGATGGTTATGCATTAAATCATGCGGTAAAATCCGGCTATTATGTTGCCTGTATTTCTGGCGGACGTTCGCAAGGAGTTTTATCCAGGCTGAATGGTTTAGGGGTGAAAGATGTTTTTTTGGGCATCAGCCATAAATTAGAAGTTTATGAACGAATTGTAGCCGATATGAAGCTAAACCCGGAGGAAATTTTGTACATGGGCGACGATATTCCGGATTTGGACATCATGAAAAAAGTAGGTTTGCCAACTTGTCCGGCCGATGCTTGTGAAGAAGTAAAAGCTGCCGCTGCTTATATTTCGCCGGTTTTGGGCGGAAGGGGTTGTGTGCGTGATGTGATTGAAAAAGTGCTGAAAACGCAGGATAAATGGATGAAAGAAAACGCAACCAGTTTTTGAAATAGGTGAAAGGTTAAAATCTAAAAAGTATAATTTTAAATTTTCCTGCAATAAAATCACAGGAAAATCATTCAAAAAACATTCTACTGCCTGTTTAAATTTCTTTCATGAAAATTCATGATACTTCTTTTATCACTATAAATTCTGTTTTTATTATGTTAAGACAAAAAGTACAAAGTTCTAAATTTTTTACATGGTAAAAGAAGCATAGAAAATACTTAAATAAAAATTAAACAGATTCTAAATAAAACCTTGGCAGCGGGTTCAATTTCAAATTTTGCCGTTGGTGCCAGTATGGGTAGATTGTTGGGATTTCGCTTGCATTGTCCAGCTTTTTAACTTGAGCGGTAGTTAAATCCCAGCCTGCTGCTTCCAGGTTTTGCTTCAACTGCTCTTCGTTCCGGGCACCGATTACCAATGTAGCAACAGTTGGCCGTTGCAGGAGCCAATTTAAAGAAATTTGTGCTACGGTTTTACCAGTTTCTTCTGCAATCTCATCCAAAGCATCCATAATATTAAAAAATGTTTCCCCGGCAACTGCCGCTTCCGGTATCGGGCTTCCGCCTTGTGCAATCCGGCTATCCGGCGGAAAAGGCTGGTTTCGGCGATATTTTCCGCCCAATCTTCCGGCTGCCAGTGGGCTCCAAACGATGGCACCGACTTTCTGGTCTAAGCCCAAAGGCATCAGTTCCCATTCATATTCCCGGTTGACAAGCGAATAATAAACTTGGTGCGCTACATATTTATTCCAGCCATAACGGTCAGAAACTGCCTGAGATTTCATCAAATGCCAGCCCGAAAAATTGGAGCAGGCAATGTAGCGCACTTTTCCGCTTTGCACTAAATCATCTAAAGTGCGCAACGTTTCTTCCACCGGCGTAACGCCATCGAAACCATGCATGTGGTAAATATCAATATAGTCGGTATTCAAGCGTTTTAAACTGGCTTCGCAAGCTTTGATGAGATGAAAACGGGAAGAACCTTGCTCATTCGGCCCTTTGCCCACCGGAAAAGTGGCTTTGGTGGAAATGATGACCTGATTGCGTAAGCCGGCTAAACTTTTGCCCAGGATTTCTTCCGATAAACCATCCGAGTAAATATCTGCCGTATCAAACAAATTGACACCGGCATCTAAACATAAGTTGACCAAGCGCGTAGCTTCTTCTACTTGCGTATTGCCCCAAGTTCTAAAAAAATCGCCGCTGCCGCCAAAAGTAGCCGTGCCAAAACTCAGTACCGGAACGTGTAAACCCGATGCGCCTAATTGTCTGTATTCCATAGTTTTTGTGTTAATGCTGGTAGATAAAGTTAATTAGAGCTGAAAGGTTTATTGGGATACTTCTTTTATGCTGATAAAAGAAGTATCAGAAAATTAAAATTTTATCATATAGATTAATGATCTAATCTGACAAAACTATTTTACCGATACAATCCCTTTTTTATCGGCATTTTAAGTTTTATCCGTCAAAAGCTTCGTACTTTAGATTCATCCTAAAACTGTTGCTGTTTAATTTTCTGATAATTATAAAAAATTTTAAAGTTGAAGCATAAATACCAGAATGCCCGTTTACCCTTAATTTGCGGTTTGTTGATATTGATGGCTGCTGCATCCTGCAAAAAGGAAAAGGCTGCTGTAAAGCCTGCTACTGCGAAACCGGTTACGTTGGGCTTGTATGAATATGGCAACACCAACGGGAAAAGGATTTTTATCCCGATCACTAAAATCGGCACCCAAAACTTGAACTATTACGGAGTGTTTGATACCGGCTCCTCTGGCATGACGATTGATGCAGCGGGTATTTTGCCAGCTTCCATGATTACCAGTTCCGGCATTACGGTAACGGGAGATTCGGTCGTGGTGAATGGCATCACCGTTACTTCGCAGCAAGCTGTAGTCAGTTTTGGCGACAAAATCAGTTCGACCAAAGAATACGGAAATTTGGCCTATGCCGCAGTTGCTATCGGCGATGCCAATGGCAACCTGGTTTTAAAACGGATACCATTTTTTTTATATTATAAGATTGTGGACGAAAATGGCAAGCAACTGGCTGCCCATTCCAGCGATGTGTTTGGCGTTGGGCCGGGCGTAAATTATGCCAGCAGTTCTATTGCAAGTCCGTTAAGTTATTATTCGCCGGGCACGGGCTTAACAAGCGGTTTCAAGCTGGCAATCCTCAACAATACCAGTTTCAACAGTAACGGTGCTTATGTGGCCGGTTTGCTTAATATCGGTTTAACGGCAGCAGATTTGGCTTCGTCAGGCTTCATTATCCATCCGCTTACGTATTATTCTTCCGGCGGATATTCGCCAAACCTTGCGGCAACCATCACTTATAACAGCACCAGCACGGCTGCGTTTGTTTTATTTGATACCGGTACGCCTTCGGTAACTATTATTGAAGACCCAAAAGCGACAGCCGGGATAGGAAGTTTGCCGGCAAATTCTACGGTAAAGGTTACCACTTCCAAAGGCTTCACTTATCAGTACATTACTACAAGTACAAGCAACCTGACTTCTATACAAAACCCCAATAATACTGCCGACTACCGGACTATTTTCAGCATAGATTTTTTTATCAACAATGAATATCTGGGCGATTACACTAACCATAGCATCGGACTAAAAAATAATTAGTTAATGGTTTGAATTTTTTTGATGCTTCTTTTATCACCTGAAAATCAGTAAGTTCTTTCATTTTTTTGGTAGAAGACAGATCTGTCAACATCAATTTTAGGGTGATAAAAGAAGCATTGGCATTCAGCTTAAAACCGGTGCTCAACTGTTTTTTTCTATCAAACCAAAAGGCCATTCGCGGTTTACTTTGGCTTTGATGAAATAAACTATTGCGCCGATTGTAATCGTCAGCAATCCGCCCAAAACCATTGTCGCTCCCGTGGAAATGAGGATACCGGCCCAAAGGAGGATTGCCAGATAAACCGGTAAGGGAAATAAAGGCATTTTATAGGGAAATTCGGTTTGGCTTCTGGCTTTTCTCAACATTAATAAACCAATTGCCTGGGCAATAAACTGGACCAGGATCCGCATGGCCAGCACCGCACTGATCACATCACTCAGCTTAAAAAGCAGGCTGAAAACAAAAGCAATCGCGCCTAAAACGATTAAAGAAACATAAGGAAAATTCCCTTTTGGGTGAAGCTTTGCAAAAACCTTGAAAAAAGCGCCGTCGGCTGCTGCGGCATACGGCACGCGGCTATAACCCAAAGTGGCCGAAAAAACGGAAGCAAAAGCAACCAATAAAATAAGGCAGGTCACCGTTTTTGCGGCAACAGGCCCGGCCAAATGCTGCATAAACTCGCTGATGACAAACTGACTGTTTTTGGCTTGTTGCCAAGGGATAACGCTAACTACGCTCACGTTCATCATCAAATATAAAACGGCAATTCCGGCAATGGAAAGAAACATACTGCGCGGAATGTTTTTGGATGGATTGATGATTTCACCGCCCAAATGGCAAACATTGTAATAGCCCAAATAACTGTACACGCTTTTTACGCTTGCAAAACCAATGGCTGTTACAAAAGCATAGTTCATGGTCAGCCCGTCGTTGATATGGCTTACCGGTTGCAGGAAGTTTCCATGCGCAAGCCCGCCGCCAATAATCCACAGCATCGTGAGGATGACCGCAGCCCAAAGCACCACACTTATTTTCCCGATGTCTTCAATCCTTCGGTACAAAAGCAGCACAATGCAGATCACTACGCCGCCGCTCATCATCTTGGATTCAATTGGCGTTAACGGTAGCAGATAGGAAAAATAAGCTGCAAACCCGATGGCCGCAGAAGCAATGACGAGTGGTGCCTGGATCATGGTTTGCCACACAAATAAAAAGCTCATCAGCCGGCCCAAACCATTTTTTCCATACGTTTCTTTCAGGAAATTATAGGAGCCGCCCGCTTTTGGAAATGCTGCACCCAGCTCGCTCCAAACCATCGCATCCACCATTGATAAGGCAGCACCTGCCAGCCAGGCGTACAAAAAATACGGGCCGTTCATCATCCCGATCACCATGGGCAAGGTAATAAACGGGCCGATACCAACCATGTCCGTCATGTTGATTGCCGTTGCATGCACAAGGCCGAGCCGTCTTTCCTGAATGGGTTCAGACATAATTGAATCGATGTTTGCTTGTAAAATTAATAAGTCCGTGAAGCTAATTAATTTTGATGACGGTAAAAGAAGCACGTGTTTTTTTGCCGTGGTTTTTGAGGAATACTACAAATTTAAGAAACAAACTTTTCCCTTATAAAAACAGTATGCAAGATAAAATGATCCGCAAAGTTTAGTTTATCCCTCTGACTTCCTTTAGTTTCATGGTCATCCTTTCCGCATCTGTTGCGGTCCATTCGTCATATTCTGCAATAGCTTTCAACCTTAATTCTTCCGTTAAATAACCTTCTTCCACCATCTGTTTGGAGTTGGCAACTTTAGACCATATCCCGGTCCTTTGTATAAAATTGGCATCACCTTTTTTATAAACTTCGTCAGCGTTATAAACTTCAATGGCATGAAATCCGGCTTCTTCAAAATACGCAGCCAAATTTTCGGCAATATGGTTGTTCATTCCGGCATCGGCGCGCCACTTTAAAAAAACCTGGTAAAAAAGCTGCATGCTTTCCGGTGGTTGTGGACGCCATTCCAAAGCCTCGTGGTTATAATCCAGGATAGATAATTGTCCGCCGGGCTTCAGCAAAGTTTTCAATTTTCTCAACGCATCTATCGGATTGTTAAGCCATTGCAAAGTTCTGGCCCCAACAATAAGATCAAAAGGTCCTGATCCGTAATTAAAAAGATCTGCATGTACAAGTTCCAAGTTGGTTGTTGTTTGATAACTTTCTTTGCCGCTCAAAATAAATTTTTCTGTGTTGTCTATCCCTGTTACCCGGCCATCCGGGCCTACAAGTTCAGCAATATCTTTGGAGATAGCACCTGTTCCGCAGCCAATATCCAAAACATGTAACCCTTTTTTTAAAATTGGGACAAGTGTTGCATAATCTGCTTTCAAACTTCTGTCATCAAAAATTTTATTTGTGGTTTGATGATCACGGTCAATTGTCTTGTTCATTCCTTTCATCTTATTTTATAAACGTCCGTAGAATTTCTATTAATCCAAGTTAACAAATCTAAACTTGTTTTTAACTTGTAATTTCATGATGCTTCTTTTATCACTATAAATTTGGTTTGATTTTATTTTTGATCTGAAAGCTATCAATTGTCAGTGATTTTTAGGTGGTAAAAGAAGCATCAGCAAAATTGATGTAAATCAAAAAGGCGTTTCTGATTAAGAAACGCCTTTTTTGGTGGACCCGGAGAGATTCGAACTCTCGTCCAAACATGGTATAAGGTAAGCCTTCTACATGCTTATCTGCTGTTTGATTGTCGGGAAGGGGAAGGTCAGCCGCGAACCTGTACCGTCTTCCGTAGATGCTTTATCTTGTTTGCCGATCACACCGGCAGCAAACCAGTTTCTTATTTCGACGCTCCTGGTGATGACCCTAAGAAACCGCAGGCCATCGGAGCGAAAGCTATGCTAACTCTAAGTTAGGCAGCTAAGGCGTAGTTATTTTCGCCGTTTGAAAGTTTGAGCGTTCAGATTAAAGCGCTAATTCACCCAACGCGCTGCATGCTTACCTACTTATCTCCATCCTGTCAATTCCGGTCGGGCCCTTTTTATGGTAAAAGGTAGAAGGGACAAAGGTTAAAGTAGATGCAAAAATACTGTTTTTATCGGAAGAAAAAAATGTTTATGGTTTGTTTGGATCAAAAGAAGGAATGCTTCTTTTATCAAAGAAAATGGGTGTTTACAGATACGGTACAACAAAAACTAATGGAAAGAACAATGATTTTTACCTTATAAAAGAAGCATTCAAAATCTATAAAACTGAATTAAACAGGTATTGATAGTTGTAAAGTTTGCTTTTTAATGAAAATCAAAAAAATTTTTTTAAGTAAATAAATGTTTACTTACTTTGTATAATATTTAATTTTTAATAGAATAAAAAATAAGTTCATCGTGAGGCCTAAAAATTTAGAAAAAGAAGAAGCTATACGCAAAGTAGCGCTGCAAATTATCTCAGAAGAAGGGCTGGAAAACTTGACGATGCAAAAACTGGCGAAAGCTGCCAGCATATCGCCGCGTACAATTTATATCAAATACGACAACAAAGAGGATTTGTTGGTTAAGCTTTTTGTTGAAGAAGTGTTAGGGGCTTATGAAAAAGCGGTATTGGAGAATTTCAGTCCGGATATGGGTTTTGCTGAAGGGGTGAAAAAGCTTTGGCTGAACGCTTTCCGGTATTTGAAATACAACAGGCATTCTTTTGCCTTGATCCAATACGGAAAATCATCGCCCTTGCTCAACAAAGCTTATCAGGAAAAAAATATTAAGCAAGGCGATTTTTTTGCGCCCATTCATCACTTTTTGGAACTGCAAGTGGCAGCAGGTGTCATCAAAAACTTTCCTTTGGATGTGCACCGGGCTTTGTTATTTTCACCAGTGTTTGATCTGGTTGCTGAATATTTTGATTATCAGGAACGGCCAAAGCAGATCATCACAGATGAAGTCTTTTCAGAATGTTGCGATGTGGTTATAAAAGGAATGCTAAGATGAGTATCCGGTCGGCTTAAACGAATATCCATTTTTTTTAAAATGTTGATAAAGCATAATCGTCATTCTATCAAACAGGAATAGAAACCAGTTATAGGAGCCTTGATCCCGGAAATAGATAAAACAAAAGAAATTGAGCACTATCAAAAACAAAAAAATTGCAATCGTGGGTGGTGGCCCAGGCGGCTTAACACTTGCAAGACTGTTGCAAATGAACGGCGCAGAGGTAAAAGTGTATGAAAGAGACGAGCATAAAGATGCGAGGCTAAAAGGTGCAACTTTGGATTTGCACCAGGAGTCGGGGTTGGCAGCACTGCAAGAAGCCGGGCTGATGGATGCCTTTAAAGCAAACTACCGGCCGGGTGCAGAAAAGTTGCGCATAATAGATAAGAACGCAATCATTATGTTTGAAGACCATCCAACAACAGAGGAAGAAATCTCCAGACCGGAAATCGACCGTGGCCCCTTACAACAAATTTTATTGGATTCGTTACAACCTGGCACTGTAGTATGGGATAGCCGTTTTGAAGCGCTGTCACCACAAAATGAATCCTGGAAATTAGAATTTAAAAACGGCAATCATGCGCTTGCTGATATTGTAATTGCCGCTGATGGCGCAAACTCGAAAATCCGTCCTTACATTACAACGTTAAAGCCAATATATTCGGGAAATACCATAGTAGAAGGCACAGTTTATCATTCTGAAACAGCAAGCCCGAATATTCACAAGTTACTAAATGGCGGAAAAATATTTGCTTTCGGCGATTCTAAAACGGTTGTTGTGAGTTCTAAAGGAGATGGCAGCTTGGTATTTTATACAGGATGTAATACAGATGAAGCCTGGAGCTGGGACAGCGGAATAGATTTTTCAGATAAAGCACAAGTTCTTGCATGGTTTCAAAAAGGGTTTGCAGGCTGGGATAATGCGTGGCTCGAACTATTTGAAAATGCAACAAGTCCTTTTGTACCTCGTCCGCAATATTGTATGCCATTAGACAAAGAATGGGAAACCCAACCAAACCTCACCCTGATTGGTGATGCAGCACATGTGATGCCGCCCTACGCAGGCGAAGGGGTAAATATGGCTATGCAGGACGCATTGGAATTAAGCCAATGTTTGCTTGGCAATGTGTTTGAAAATGTTCAAGACGCTATTGCTGCTTATGAAAAACAGATGCATAAACGTTTTGCTGAAGTTGGGAAACAAACCATGGACAATACAAAGTGGATGCACAGTCCGGATGGGCTTTCCATTATCCTGGATTTTTTTAATCAAACAAAAAATCAACAGGACAAGCAATAATTGATAAAAAGATATAATCAGTTAAGAGCCTGTTTAAATTTAGTTTGATAAGTTTTTCTATGCTTCTTTTATCCTATAAAAATTGGAGAAACCCAGAGACTTTTGCTTGTCATACTAAACAGACACAAATTTATAGGCATAAAAGAAGCATTATAAGTTTTTCTGATATAAATTTAACCGGCTTTATGATTTATGAGTAACATTACACATCATTATTGGTAATAAAAGCTATATCAAACAATCCGAATACATGCAAAAAGATAACATCAGTTTACCTTTTACCGCTTATCAAAAGTTTGTAATATTTATACTGGCTATCACTCAATTTTCGGTGATCCTTGATTTTATGGTAATGTCGCCGCTGGGTGATATATTGATGAAATCACTAAGTTTAAAACCCTCTCAATTTGGGATGGCCGTATCTGCTTATGCTTTTAGCGCAGGTTTTGCAGGTTTGCTTACCGCAGGCTTTGCAGATCGTTTTGACCGTAAAAAACTATTGCTGTTTTTTTACATTGGTTTTATTGCAGGTACTTTTTTCTGTGGGATAGCCCAGTCCTATCCGTTGCTTATAGCCGCCCGGATAGTAACTGGTTTGTTTGGTGGTGTTATCGGTTCTATATCCATGGCTATTATAACCGATCTGTTTGATATTGATCACCGTGGCCGGGTTATGGGTTTTGTGCAAATGGCTTTTGGCGCAAGTCAGGTGTTAGGTATTCCCATCGGCTTGTACCTGGCAAATGGCTGGGGGTGGCATGCACCTTTTATCATGATTGCAATTATGGCCAGCGTTATAGCTGTTATGACCATGGTAAAAATGCAGCCGGTAACAAAACATCTCAAATTAAAGCAGGATAAAAATGCCTTGAAACACTTATGGAACACCATGTCCAACCGCCAATATGGTGTAGGTTTTATGGCAACAGCTTTGTTGTCCATCGGTGGCTTTATGATGATGCCTTTCGGGGCTGCCTTTGCGATTGACAATTTACGGGTAACACCAACACAGTTGCCAATATTGTATATGGTATCGGGTGTAAGTGCCCTGGTCATTATGCCCCTGATTGGCAAGTTAAGTGATAAGATGGATAAATTCAAGCTGTTTGCGATGGCCTCTGTTTTAATGATGGTGGTAGTGTTGTTCTATACACATTTGTCGGCCACGCCAATATGGATTATCATAATCTTTAATGTTTTGATGATGATCGGTATCATGAGCCGCATGGTACCTTCGGGTGCCTTAACTACCGGCATACCCGAATTGAAAGACCGGGGCGCATTTATGAGTATCAACTCCTCCATGCAGCAAATTGCCGGTGGTGTTGCAGCCGCCGCCGGGGGGATGATCGTTGTACAAAAAACAAATACCAGTCCGCTTGAACATTATGGCACACTCGGTTATATAGTTGCAGCTATATCTTGTTTAGGCATTTATTTTGTTTATCGTGTAAGCCAGATGGTAAAAAGAAAAATGCCTGCGGCAGATGAAAAAACACCGTTAATGATGGAAGTTTGAGTTATTGTCTCTGGCAGGGATTATTTAAGGACCCGGTTTCACTTTTGTGTCTCGTCCCGGATAAACTTTCAAAGCTTCTTCCAGACAAACCATTGCTTTTGCCAAATCTTTGGTATTTAAAACATAAGCCAAACGTACTTCATTTAAACCAGCACCAGGCGTACTGTAAAAACCTGTTGCCGGTGCCATCATCACCGTTTGGTTTTGATAACTGAAACTTTCCAGCATCCACTGGCAAAAAGTATCCGAATTATCAATCGGAAATTTAGCGACAACATAAAATGCGCCGCCGGGATTCGGACAAAAAACGCCTTCTATTTTATTTAAAGATTCCACCAGCAAATCACGGCGTTTGGTATATTCGTTTTTTACATTGATAAAATAAGCATCCGGCGTATCTACCGCTGCTGTGCCTGCAATTTGTTCTACCATTCCCGGGCTTAACCGTGCCTGTGCAAACTTTAAACCTGCTGCAATTACGTTTTTGTTTTTGGTGATGATACAACCCAACCGCGCTCCGCAGGCACTGTATCTTTTAGAAACTGTATCCAGCACAATCACATTTTCATCCAAGCCATCTAGGTGCATCGGCGAAATAAATTCCCGTCCATCATAACAAAACTCACGGTAAGCTTCATCCGAAAACAAGTACAGGTCATACTTCAAAGCCAATTGCTTTAATGCTTCCATTTCTTCCCGGGAATACAAATAACCGGTTGGGTTATTCGGATTGCAGATCATGATGGCTTTGGTTTTTTCGGTGATCAGCTTTTCAAATTCAGCAATCGGCGGCAGCGCAAATCCGTTTTCGATATAAGATAAAATCGGTTTTACCACCACGCCGCATTGGTGCGCAAAGCCGTTATAATTAGCATAGAAGGGTTCCGGGATGATCACTTCATCACCTGCGTCCATGCAAGCCATCATTGAAATCGTAATCGCTTCCGAGCCACCGGTAGTTACCAGAATATGGTCAGATTCAATATTATAACCTAATTTATTGTAATATTCTGTCAGCTTTTTGCGGTAAGAAAGGGTGCCTTCCGAAGGTGTGTATGCCCAAACTTTAAAATCTATACTTTTTATTGCATCCAGCATAATTTCCGGCGTCTCAATATCCGGCTGGCCAATGTTTAAGTGGTAAACTTTCTTGCCATCAAGCTTGGCTTTATCGGCAAAAGGTGTTAATTTTCTAATTGGGGAAGCAGGCATTTGCCGGCCTTTGTCAGAGATTTTAGGCATGGCACAAAAGTATAGAAAAGTAGCCTGTTATTTGTGGCAGGTTGCTTGTCTTAGCTACAAATCTTAATGCTTCTTTTATCGCATAAAAATATACAAGGTTGTAAGTTTTCTGTTGCGCGTTTAGGGTTGAAACTTGCAAGTTGCTGATACCTGAAAGCGGACACCTGATTGCCAGGCCCAATGCTTCTTTTACCCATAAAAAAACTCCGGCCTAAATAAATAAGACGGAGTTTTTTATGTGATAAAAACAGTATCGTTTATCTGGTAGTTGGTGTGGCGGTTTTTACTACTTCGCCCACAATCACCAAGTATTTTGTCGGAGTTTTAGCGTTGGAAGTTACCACAATGGTTTTGTTAAAAGGTGCCTCTACAGCAGCATTATAAGTAATTTTAATCGATCCTTTTTCACCTTTTTTAACCGGTGTTTTGGTATAATCTGCAATGGTGCATCCGCAAGTTGGTTTTACTTCCGTCAAAATCAGTGGTTCTACACCAATATTGGTATATACAAAATCAGTAGTAACGGGTTTCCCTTGCGGTACTTTGCCAAAATCATGTTTTTCTTCAACAAATTTAAATTCGGCCTTGGTATCAGTTTGTGCCGATGCGGTGATGGTAAATCCTACAACCATTGCGCAAATCATCATTAATTTTTTCATAGCTTTTTATCAGACTGGTACAACAAATATAAGTCAATTCTAATCAATAAAATATTTATACGGAAAATTCATTTCGAGGTTGTTCTTTAAGAAAAAAACATTGAGCGGGAAATAGTATTTTTGCTGCTATAGAAAACCGAAATGCAAGAATTAGAACTTAAAAGTGCCCTGGATCAGCCGGATCAATCTGAAATAAGTTATGATGACTTTAAACAGTTGGTGCTTTCTGATTATAAGATTGCTGTTGAAAGCCGGCAGGCCAGCCTTTTGGGCCGCAAAGAAGCACTGACCGGCCGGGCCAAGTTTGGTATTTTTGGCGATGGAAAAGAAGTAGCACAATTGGCGATGGCCAAAGCTTTTAAGAAAGGTGATTGGCGTGCCGGTTATTACCGCGACCAGACTTTTGCTTTTGCAACCGGAATTTCTACGGTAACTGAGTTTTTTGCACAATTATATGCGCATCCGGATGTAAACCAGGAACCATCCTCTGCAGGCCGGCAGATGAACAGCCACTTTGCCACACGTTCCGTAAACGAAGACGGCAGCTGGAAAAACCTGGTGGACATGAAAAATTCTTCTGCGGATATTTCTACTACCGGCGGACAAATGGCGCGGCTGATCGGCCTGGCCTGGGCTTCCAAATTGTATCGGGAAAACAAGGGCCTGGCAGATATGGGTTCATTTTCTGTAAATGGAAATGAAGTTGCTTTCGGCACGATCGGCAATGGTTCTACTTCCGAAGGGATATTTTTTGAAGTGATCAATGCGGCTGGCGTGATGCAAGTACCGATGGCAGTTTCTATTTGGGACGATGGTTACGCCATTTCTGTTCCGTCTAAATATCAAACCACCAAAGAAGATATTTCCGAGGTTTTAAAAGGTTTTCAGCGGGATGAAACAGCCGAAGGTTTTGAAATTTTTAAAGTCCCGGGCTGGGATTATCCCGGTTTGTGCGAAACTTACGAAAAAGCAGCCAACTTTTGCCGTACAGAACACGTGCCGGTTTTGATCCATGTAACGGAATTAACGCAGCCGCAAGGTCATTCTACTTCCGGTTCGCATGAGCGTTATAAAAGTAAAGATCGCCTGAAATGGGAGCAGGAGTTTGATTGCCTGCGTAAAATGCGCTTGTGGATGATTGATTCTGCCATTTCGACCGCGGAAGAACTGAATGAACTGGAAGATCAGGCCAAAAAATATGTGCGTGAATGCCAGCGCAAAGCATTGGGCAACCTGCAGCAGGAAATTGAAGCCGAGCGAAATAGGACCGTTGGCTTTATTCAAGCCCTTGTTCCGGGTTCAGCCTTTGGCAAACAAATAGGGGATCTGGTAAATCAGGTCAACAATGCGCCAGACTTGGGCCGAAAAGATATTGTTTCTACCGTTCGTAAAGTATTGCTGCTAACTGCTGGAGAAAATACCTCAGCGCGGAAAACGCTGCTGGAATTGTACCAACAGGAAACGGATGAAAATATTGCCCGTTATGATTCCCGCCAATTTAGCAACACGCCGGAATCCCCGTTGTATGTTCCTGTCCAACATCCCGTTTACGATGAAAATTCAAAATTGATAGACGGGCGCGAAATCCTGAATGCTTGTTTTAGTGCCAATTTTATCCGCGACCCGCGCATCATTGCTTTTGGGGAAGATGTGGGTGCTATTGGTGATGTAAATCAAGGCTTTGCAGGTTTGCAGGAAAAGTTTGGAGCGCTACGTGTAACGGATACCGGCATTCGCGAAAGCACTATTATCGGCCAGGGAATAGGTTTGGCTTTGCGGGGATTGCGGCCGATTGCTGAAATCCAGTACATCGATTATTTGCCGTATGCAATGAACGTGCTGATTGATGATCTGACAACAATGAGTTACCGCACTTTTGGCGGACAAATTGCACCAGTCATTGTCCGCACGCGCGGCCACCGGCTGGAAGGCATCTGGCATTCAGGTTCGCCGATGGGGATGATCATAAATGCCCTTCGGGGAATGCACATTTGTGTACCGCGGAATATGACACAAGCTGCCGGAATGTACAATACTTTGCTGCGCGGAAACGAACCAGCCCTGGTAATTGAATGCCTGAACGGTTATCGCCTGAAGGAAAAACTACCTGCAAATGCCGGTGATTTTACAGTTCCTTTGGGCAAAGCCGAAATCATTAAAGAAGGAATGGATTTAACGATCATTTCTTACGGTTCCACGTTGCGATTGGTTCAGCAAGCAGCAACGGAACTGGATAAAATGGGGATTTCAGTAGAAATTATAGATCCGCAAACCCTTTATCCTTTCGATCTGGACAGGCTTTGTACTGCTTCCGTTAAAAAAACCAACAAATTATTGGTGGTGGATGAAGATGTGCCCGGCGGTGCTTCGGCTTATATTTTGCAGCAGGTAGTGGAAAAGCAAAACGCTTACTATTATTTAGACAGCCAGCCAAGAACTTTAACCGCTAAAGACCATCGTCCGCCTTATGGTTCTGACGGCGATTATTTCAGCAAACCTTCTGTTGATGATATGATCGAGACCGTTTACGAAATGATGGGCGAGAGCAAGCCGGAACAGTTTCCGAAGATATATTAGGCTGATGCTTCTTTTATCGGCATAAAATATAGTTTAAATCTTTTCCTAAATAAGTGCGGCTTTAATAGCTGCTTCAATGTCATCAGAATATCCTTCACTAATAAAAACTACTTTACCATTCTTATCAATTAAAATATAAAGAGGGATAGCGTTTAGTTTATAATTTTTCTTAATTTGCTCATTACCAATTAGCATCGGAAATTTTATTCTTCTATCTTTCACTGATTGTTTTGAATATTGGATTTGCTTTATTTCATTGGTTATCCCATAAGCAAGTAATCCACTTTCTTTATAAGTATCATACAATTTTTGAACTTTAGGCATTGATTCTAAACAAGGTCCGCACCATACTTCCCAAAAATCAAGTAATACTGCCTTACCTCGCATTTTTGATAAGCTAATGCTTTTATTGTCAAAAGAAAACAGTTCAAAATCAGGCGCTTCTTTATCTTTCAAAGTCAAAACTGGTCTGCCTGGTTTATTTATTATTTGTTGAGTATAATCTTTTAGAAAGCCGGGAAGGGAAAAATTGTAATTAAAAGAGGGATTGTTGATATCTACTTCTTTTGCTTCGTAGAATAAATCCTGTACACAGCCTAATGTTTCCTGATGTTGTCTAACTGATAAAGGCAACATTGTTTCCTTACTTTACTGATTTTTATCGTTATAGCCCGCTTTATTACGCTGTATTCTTTTATATCACCATAAAACATCGTTAGATAATAAAAGCGGGAATTTTGGTTGGTTTTAAAATTAATAGCTTTAGAGGTGTCCAATTTGATAAAATCCTTTAAAATTAATCTTCCAGCCCCACTATAAAGAAGATGATCGGAAGGATTATTTATCAAAATATATGTTTTTTCTTTTGCATTTGTTTGATAACCTATATGTCCATCGTAAACCATCCCACTGTTATCACTGTTTGTTTTAACCCAAAATTTAAATCCGAAAACAGGGCCTGCTTTGTCAATTAATATCTTAGAATTTCCTGATATCTCCTGTTACTAAAGTATCTGTGCGAACTAAGGTAAAGGACACTGTTCTTAATACTTGCTGTGCATTAAGAACTTTCGACATAATTTCTTATGGACTTTGACAGAAAGCATATGTAGCATTCAAAATTAATATGATTAAAACTGATAATTTTTTCATTTTTATAAGTTACCTTTATAAGTTACCTTTATAAGTTACCTTTATAAGTTACCTTTCTAAGTGTGTAATATAACTAAAAAAGCCTCCTGAAATAAATCCAAAAGGCTTGCAAAATTACGTGATAAAAGAAGTATAGCCTGCCACAAAATGGAGTAAATAGCAACCAACAAACCACAGATAATTGAACTTCCGGCTGTAAAAGCAAGTGTAACGGAACATTTTGATATCTAATTAAAACTTATAAAAAGGCTGATTCATCCGAATCAGCCTTTTCCAAAAAACTAATAACTAAATTTAAACACTTCGTTTAAGTTATTGCTGGAGTTGGTGCTTACTTTCAAATCAGTTATAAAACCGGTGTTCAGTTCGTAAACCCAGCCGTGTACGCTTAGTGTTTTATCATTTTCCCAGGCATTTTGGATGATGGACGTTTTGCAAAGATTGTGTACACCTTCCATCACATTAAATTCCACCAATCTGTTGGCGCGTTGGTTTTCATCACTGATCAAATCCAGCTCAAAAGCATGCAAACGGTAAACATCTTTAATGTGGCGCAGCCAGTTGTCAATAATACCATAAGTTTTATTGGTCAAGGCTGATATGATGCCGCCGCAACCATAATGGCCGCAAACTACAACATGCTTCACTTCCAGCACATTAACGGCATAATCCAATACCGAAAGCATGTTCATGTCTGTATGGACGATCACATTGGCAATGTTGCGGTGCACAAATATTTCGCCCGGTTTGGTATGCGTGATCTGGTTGGCCGGCACGCGGCTGTCGGCGCAGCCGATCCATAAAATCGGTGGTTTTTGTCCGTTGGCCAGTTTGGTAAAATACTCCGGGTCTTCTTTCAAAGTTTCTGCTACAAATATTTTGTTGCCTTCTAACAGGCTTTCGTAGGTGATATGGCTGGTATCATGGATAGGAGATTCTGGTTGTGCACACATTTTAATTAATTAAGTTAAAAGGTTTTTGCTTCGCTTTTAGTTAAGGAAAATAACCGTACAATCTTATGTGAAATAACCGGTACAAGATCGTAATATAAAATTGTAAGCAGTATTACAGGTACAAAATAAAATACCTTGAGTTCGTAGAGATTAAAAAAATAGGCACCAATTAATCCGCCAAAAATATAAAAACTTAATATAGTAGCACGTACATATATTTTGTTTTTGATAACTTCATTTTTGTTAGATTTGAGGTGAATCCATTCTGCAGTTTCAGCACCTAAATCAGTAATCAATCCGGTTAAATGTGTTGATTTGATTAACCCGCCGGATATAATAGAAACCATGCCGTTTTGCAATCCCATAGAAAGCAAGATACATCCGATTACAACTTCGCGTTCTGCATCAGATTCCTTGTAAAAATTATTGCCATATACAGCCACAAATATCAGGATGAAAATTTCTATAACGATTGGTATGGCATGCGCATGGTAATTGCTTTTGTGCTTAAAGGAATTGATGGCAAAGCTGGATATAAAAGCACCCGAAAAAAACAGCAGCAGCCAAACCAGAAATACATGTATTTCTTCAAAATCCTTTTCAACTACATTCTTGGCCAAGTTTGCCACGTGGCCGGTAATGTTAGACGTAAAAGCAAAAAAAGCGATTACGCCGGCAACGTTAATTACGCCGGCAACAAATGCTGTGGACGATGCCAATAGCAGGTTTTCTTTAAGTGTACGGTCGCCTTTTGTATTTCTTAGCATATTTAATTGCGGCTTCTATTAATATAAAAGGTAAAAAATCATGGCTTGTTTAAGACTTGTTAAAATTGTTTTACATACTTCTTTTATCCTGTAAAAAAATCGTTAAATGGGTTTCTTATAAAAAATCCAATTTAGTTTAATTACTCCTGATAAGGGTTTAAACAAATCAACACTTAATTTTTAGTGCTAAAAGAAGCATTTGCAGTTTTCAAACAAAAAATTCCGGGCACGATAAGCGCCCGGAATTTTTAATACACTGACAGAAGCTTTGTTACAGCAGTTAATGCAAGTTAACGGCTTCGGCTTCAATACTATCCAATTCGTAAACATAACCCAGGTTGTGCGATCCGTTACTGCTTACTTTAAGGTCTTTGACCAAACCGGTGCTCAAGTCAATCACCCAGCCATGTACTTCCAGATCCGTACGCTGCTTCCAGGCATTTTGTACGATAGATGTTTTGCAGATATTGTACACCTGCTCGCTTACGTTCAGTTCTACCAGGCGGTTTAATTTCTGCTCCTGATCGGTAATGCGGTCCAGTTCATAGCTGTGCAATCGGTAAACGTCTTTGATATGGCGCAGCCAGTTATCAATCAAACCAAATTGCTTATGGCTGATAGCCGCAGCTACACCGCCGCAACCGTAATGCCCGGCTATAATCACGTGTTTTACTTTTAGCACGTTTACCGCATAATCCAGCACACTGAGCATGTTCATATCAGAATGGACGCAAACATTTGCGATGTTGCGGTGCACGAAAACTTCTCCTGGCTTAGTGCCTGTTACCTCGTTGGCCGGCACACGGCTATCCGAGCAGCCAATCCATAAAATTTCCGGGCTTTGCCCTTTTGCCAGGTTCTTAAAATATTCCGGGTCGTCTTTTAAGCGTTCTTCTGCCCAATTTTGGTTACCGCTAATTATTGCCTGGTAACTTGCTGCTTGTTTCAATTTTATTGCTTCGGCATCTGCAGCCGGTATATTATCATTTTCGTTTACTAACATGGTTTCTTTTAATTTTAATTAGGGTTATAAATCAATTCTTTTAGTTTTGGAACATCATATTTTGTCTTGACGTCCTTTAATTGCACCGTAATGTTTTTAGTGTGGGCATGGTCGTTATAATTCTCAATAATTTCCAGCACGTCCGGGTCGATATAAAGCGCATGGGAACCATCAATGATAACATTTGAGCCTTTTGGCAAATTAGTTAAAGTGTATTGGATGGCAGCTTTATTGAGAAAGGAAACCTCTTCAGACAATACGATCCGGATGGTTTTCTGATCGCCCTCTTTTTCGATGTGGTAGAAATAAGGGTTGCGGAGATTGGTCCGTAAAATGTAAAATATGCCCACCAGCATCCCGATCCCAACTCCGATCAGCAGATCTGTAAAAACAACAGCCACAATCGTAACCACAAACGGGATAAACTGGTTCAACCCTTTATGCCATACATGCTGAAACAAACCTACCCGTGCCAATTTGTAACCGGTTATTAAAAGTATGGCAGCCAGGCAGGATAAAGGTATATAGTTGATCAGCGATGGAATAAACAGCAGGGACAGCAGCAAAAGCATACCATGCAAAACAGCGCTCATTTTGGTGCGTGCACCTGCGTTTACATTGGCCGAGGAACGTACAATTACAGCCGTCATGGGCAAACCTCCAAGCAAACCGCTGATGATATTGCCTGCACCCTGTGCCAGCAGTTCGCGGTTGGTGGGCGATACTCTTTTTATCGGGTCTATTTTATCAACTGCTTCTAAACTCAGTAAGGTTTCTAAACTGGCTACAATGGCAATGGTAAAAGCCGTTATCCAAACTTGTTTATTACCTATTGCGCTGAAATCAGGCGATTTGAACAAGGCAAAAAACTCCCTGCTGTTGTTTACCTGCGGGATATGTACAAACTGTTTATCCAACAAAGCAAAGCTGCTTCCGGCAAAAGCAAGGCTCAAACCAATGCCTGCCAAAACAACCAGCAAAGGAGCCGGGATGAGGGCTAATTTTTTAAACCTCGGCCAGTAGATCATAATTAATAAGGATACAATAGTGATGATGACCGCACCGTAATTGATCTTTGCAAAAGCGCTGAGCACACCTGAAAAAGTATTGTCTTTATCTACCTGGCTAAAATCTTCATCGCCTTCAAAGTTGGCATCGTAACCAACTGCGTGCGGAAACTGCTTCATGATCAAAATAATCCCGATAGCCGCAAGCATACCTTCGATAACTGCCGAAGGAAAATAATTAGCTATCGTACCGGCTTTGATCAGGCCCAATATCATTTGAAAAATACCTGCCAGCACTACGCTCAGCAGAAATACTTCATAGGAACCCAGTCCGGTTATGGCATTCAAAACAATGACCGTTAAGCCTGCCGCAGGCCCGGCCACACTCAATTGCGAACCGCTTAAAACACCTACAACAATACCGCCGATAATGCCTGTCAACAATCCTGCAAATAAGGGTGCCCCAGAAGCTAATGCAATGCCCAGGCATAAGGGCAAAGCCACTAAGAACACTACAATACTGGCCGGAATGTCTTTTTTTAAGTTTTTTGGTAAGAAGTATTTTTTAAAGCCGGGATTGCCCATGGCAAACGAACCTTGCTCTTGACGCATAAGAATAATATTTGAATGAAAATTTAAATGAATAGCGGATGGTGTTACCTCCGGGATTTACAAAAAATTCATTTAAACGTTTGGCGGCGGCGTGGGAACCGAAGGATGGTAAACCTGCTTGTAGAGCGTGTTCTCTAAATTGTGCAAATGGTTAGCCTCAACAACCAGCAGTTTGTATTCATGTAAACAGGTGAGGTACTCGTCAAAAAACTTCTTTTCTTTTAAAGAATCTTTGTCGGGGTCATCTTTATCACTTTTTGTTTCGAGCTCCTGTTGCACAATCACTGCATTGGCTGTTTTCTTATTCAGGTCTAAAAAAGCAGGTGCAATTGCCACAACCATCTTGATTACAAAGATGTTGATAAACAAAATACACAAGCCTAATTTGATGTCCCTTAATTTCACTGCTTCAAATATAATTAAATTTCAATGCCCTTTTTTCAGAGATGATAATTTTGATGATTAATCTTATCCCAAATTCAAATGCTATCATTATTTATTGTTCTATTTTTGATTGATAAAAGAAGCATCGGATGAAATATTTTAACAAACGGAAAGAAGCAGCTTTTATTTGGAGGTTTTTATATTGAAAACCATGCGTTATTTCCGCTACTTGCTCCTTCCGTTTTCGTGGATCTATGGCCTGGTCGTCTTCACCCGAAATTATTTTTACGATACCGGGATCTTTAAAAGTACAAAGTTTGATCTGCCAGTCATCGTAATCGGAAACCTGGAAGTTGGCGGCGCAGGCAAAAGTCCGATGACGGAATTTCTCATCAAAACATTAAAACCAAACTATAAAATTGCTACGCTGAGCCGCGGTTATGGCCGGCAAACGCAAGGCTTTTTTTATGCCGGTAAAAACAGTACTGCTAAAACAATCGGCGACGAACCGCTTCAGTTCAAACAAAAATTTTCTGGAATTACCGTTGCCGTTTGCGAAAGCAGGGTGGAAGGTGTGGAAAAATTGCAGGAAGAACATGATTTGATCTTGCTGGACGACGCGTACCAGCACCGCGCTTTGCAGCCAGGTTTCAGTATTTTATTGTTTGATTTTAATAAGTTGGATGAGTCTCACTTTCTGCTTCCCGCAGGAAATTACCGCGAGCCTTTTTCGGGTAAAAAACGGGCGGACGTAATCGTGATCAGCAAATGTCCGCCTGATTTATCCGCAGAAAAACAACTTGCAATCCGGTGGAAAATGAAGCTGGACGCCCGGCAAAGTTTGTTTTTTACCAGTATTGTTTACCTGCCTTTCCGGAAGCTGGCCCCTTCGGACGATACCGTTTTTATCGACCTAAAATTTACCTTGTTTGTACTTACCGGCATTGCAAATCCGAAACCGTTGCTGCAACATTTGCGTATGCAATCCGCGGCCGTGTTTCCGTATAAATATCCCGACCACCATCAGTTTACCATCAAAAATATAAGTAAACTTGTTGCAGATTTTGAAGCTTGCCCGGCGATAAAAAAAGCGGTCATCACAACAGAAAAAGATGCACAGCGTTTACAAGAACCTGAGCTGCAAAAGCTCCTTGCCGGTTTGCCGGTTTTGGTTGCACCGATCGGGATTTCATTTTTAAACAATGCGGGACCGGCATTTCAGCAGATCATAGAAAATTATGTTAGAAAGTATCAGAAGGACAACCGCATATATACAAAGCCGGATTAATGGTTTTGAACCGGAAGTAGGCATTATTTTAGGGACCGGCCTGGGCGGACTGGTGAACGAGATGCAGGTGGAAAAGCAGTTGATGTACAGTAACATCCCGGATTTCCCGATCTCAACGTTAGAATTTCATTCCGGAAAATTGATTTTTGGGATGCTGGCCGGCAAAAAAACAGTGGCGATGCAAGGCCGGTTACATTATTACGAAGGCTATTCGATGCAGCAGATCACTTTTCCGGTGCGGATTATGAAAATGCTGGGCATTAAAACGCTGTTGGTTTCCAATGCCAGCGGTGCGCTCAATCCGGCTTATCGAAAAGGGGATTTGATGGTGATCGAAGACCATATTAACCTGCAGCCAGACAATCCGCTGCGGGGCAACAATGACGAAGAACTGGGTTCGCGTTTTCCGGATATGAGCCAGCCTTACCGCCAGGATTTGATTGACAATGCCTTAGAAATTGCCGGTAAAAACAGCATCATTTGCCACAAAGGAATTTACGTTTCTGTTACCGGCCCAAATTTGGAAACCCGTGCCGAGTACCGTTACCTGCGCATCATTGGCGGAGATGCCGTGGGCATGAGCACTGTGCCGGAAGTGATTGTAGCCAATCACATGGGCCTGCCGGTTTTTGCTATTTCTGTGTTAACGGATGAAGGTTTTCCGGATGAATTGAAACCGGTTTCGGTAGCAGAAATCATTGCTATTGCGCAGGAAGCCGAACCTAAAATGACGTTGATCCTCAAAGAACTGATTACCCGATTGTGATAGCCAAACAGTTGAAATTTTTACTTTTATTGCTGATTTGTTGTTCAACGGCCTCTGTTTATGCACAATATGGCAGAACAACCAACTCCAGCACCAGCACCAATCCTTTCACTCAAGGTGATACCAGCCACCGGAAAACAGCCAAAGTTTTGACTGACGATGAGCTGCTGGATACGTTGCGCAAGCGCGACGAGCATAAAGGCGACAGCGTTATTTTTACGTCGAAATTTATCCGCATTACCAACGAAAGGCTCCTGAACGACAGTACGCAGGTTTTGCCGCTGGACACTACGTTAACCAATTTCGAAAATTACAGTGCCTTGTATCAGCCGCGCAGTCCTAAAATCGGTTTGGGAAACCTCGGTTTGGCTTATCGGAATTTGCTTTTTGAACCAACTAAATCTATTGGTTTTGATGTCGGCCTGCACTTTCTGGATGCTTATATACTGAAGCCGGAAGATGTAACTTACTACCGCGCCCGCACGCCTTTCACCAATTTATACTATGTAAACGGAGCATTGAAAGAACAGGTTTTCCGGGTAACACATACGCAAAACATCAAACCCAATTGGAATGCAGGCTTCGATTTTGACCGCATTGGTTCGGTTGGTTTTTATCCAAGGCAAAAATCAGACCACCTGGAAGCAGCTATTTTTACCTGGTACGAATCAAAAAACAAGCGTTATAATTTGCTGGGGAACCTAACTTTCAACAATTTGAAAACCCCGGAAAACGGTTCTATCTTAAATGACACCATTTTTAACAAAAGCACCAGCACAACGGGCACCAGCAGTTCTTTGTCTAAAACTGCCGAGCCGGTCCGGTTAAACAATTCGCGCGATAATTGGCGCGACAACAGTTTTTACATCAAGCAATTCTATTACATCGGCCGCGCCGAAGGTTTAAAAACAAGTGCAGGTTCCTCTTCCAGTGTGCTGCCGACGCAACGGATTTCGCATACTTTTACTTACAACAGCCGACAGTATAAGTATTTGCAGGATGAAGCCGATTTGTATAATGTTTTCCCAAAACACCAATACGACACGCTCTATTCAAGGGATTCGATGTCTGTCAAGCATTTGCGCAATGAGTTTTCCTATAGTTTTTACCTTCGCGGAAATGCGGTAAAATTTGTACGGAACGAATTGAAACTGGATTTGGGTTTGGTGCATGATTATTACAAATACAGCCAGTGGGTGCGCACTCCTTTGCAGGCTTCTACCACAAACTATCAGTCGGTTACACCCAATGTCAATTCTTTTCAGGACATTACTTTAAAAGCACGTGCAGGTTATAATCTAAGTGATAGGGCAGGGTTGGATATCAACTTACAGCAGGTTACTTTGGGGCGCGAATTCGGGGATTATTTGTATGATGGCAAGCTGAATGTGTTGCTCGGCAATAAAATCGGACGTGTCATCATGGAAGCATATACGCAAAGCAATACCCCGCCGCTGGTTTATACCAACTGGTATTCCAGTCATTATCAATTTAACAACAGTTTTAGCAAGGCCAAAACCACGGGTTTGTCCTTCAATTATTTAAACGAAAAGTTGCGTTTAGATGCTAAAGCAGAATATTTTTTGTTGGGCAATTACTTGTATTTTAAAACAGATACAACGATAGATTATACCAATAACTTAAAAGCAACACAGGCTGGCGGAGCAATTAGTTTACTAAAGCTAAGTTTGGCCAAAAACTTTACCTGGCGAAACTTTCATTTGGATAATTTCTTAGTTTACCAAAAAACAAGCAATAAAGATATTTTACGCACGCCGGAGTTTTATACTTACAACAGCCTGTATTATTCCAAGAAGTTTTTCAATGTATTAAGTACCAATTATGGGATTGCTGTGCGCTACAATACCACTTACCTGGCGCAGGCTTATGCACCCGGTATTGGCCAGTTTTATAACAATTCGAGCATCAAGTTTCCGTCTTATCCGGTGATTGACTTGTTTATCAAAGGAACCTTACGCCGCACCAATGTGTTCCTGAAATACGATTATGCCAACCAGGGCTTGTTCAGCAAAGGTTTTTATACCATAGTTGCACCGGGTGCAAATGCAAAAAATATTGTTGGTTACCCCATGCAGGATGCCTTGTTGAAATTTGGGGTGAGCTGGAATTTTTATAATTGAGTTTTAAGAAGTTAACTGATTTAGTTCGCATTCTCATTTCGAACGAAGAGAGGAATCTTCTTTAAAACGCGCTGTCATTTCAACCCGCAGGGAGAAATCTTCTTTAAATCAATATGGTTTTAAAGTTCGATGAAGATTTCACCTTGCGGGTTGAAATGACAGAAAATTCTTCTTTTAGCACTATAAAATTGGTGTTTAAATGAGATGTAAATAATCTATAAAAAAAGATACAACGCCTAAAATATATCATGCAGGTTTTTGTATATCAGAACCTTAACTTCCCATGTATTTTTCAAAGACACAAGGTGGTACAACACTGATTTTTAGGGGATAAAAGAAGCATTGTCGTTTTTTGCTGATATAGATTTGATTCTGCCCTAACACTTATTGGAAAATATTGAATTATGTGATTGAAATTTGATCCTTAAAATTAAAATAATCAATCAAATGCAATCAATTGATTTGGACAAGTGGGGCTACACAAGTGCCGAGAAGTTCAATTGATTGCAAGAGTTTGGTGTTTGACAAACCTGCATTGTCGATTTAAAAGGTTACTCTGGAAATACCTCCCAATGCTTCGCTATGCGCAAGGATTTTTCAGCTACCTTCGATCCTGTCCAATAACTCGCTCATGGCATCTACGCCGCTTATAGGGCTGATGCCCTCAATCCCTATCATCGTCGAAGCAAAACTGTCAATTCCAATTCCCATTATCAGCGTGTTTCGACGCTCGTGTTATTACCTAAAATCCTTCTGCTTAATTCCGGGAAACGTATTGCAGCGGTGATCCAAACTAAGCATTGTATAATGATCGGTGCAAAAGCGGGTTGCTGATGCTCCAGGTGTGAAGCAATAGCGCCACCCATGTAAGCCGCCAATAACAACGTACCCAGCAAACCGGTCCGCGGAAAAATAAAAAGCAGGAGGGATAATATTTCAATTACCCCGATGATCTTAAAAGTGGCGGCTGACAAACCAAAGGCCGCTGCCCCTTTTACCGCTTCTGCACTGCCTGATAATTTTAAAGAGGCGCTCATGATAAAAACCACCGCAAGTAACCCTGTTAAAATCCAGCCGATAATTTTTCTTGTTTTTGATGACATGATATTTATTTTTAAAGGGGTATAAATTTACAGTTCTATGCTTTCAATGCCTTTTTCAAGAGCGGTATCCTTCAAGTCAGGCATTGAAAGTCCTTCGGCACGGATATAAGTAAGATCTGTCATACCTTGCATCCCCAATATAGTTTGCAAGTAAGGGGTAATAAAATCCATGGATTTATAAGGGCCCTCTGAGTACACGCCTCCGCTGGAAATGGCTACATATATTTTTTTACCGGTGATCAACCCTACAGGGCCATTTGCGGTGTAATTGAAAGTAATGCCTGCACGGACAATATGGTCTATCCAGGCTTTTAAAGTAGAGGGGATTGAAAAATTATACATCGGCGCTTCAATAACCAGTACATCTGCCTCCTTGATCTCTGCAATTGCCTGGTCAGAGTGACGGATGGCTTCTTTTTGAGCTTCGCTATGTTGGACAGGCGGAGTGAAAAAGGCGTTCAGGTGTGCTTCTTCCAGGTGAGGAAAAGGATGAGTGGTCAGGTCCTTGTGCTGTACTGTTGCGCCTGGGTTAGCCGCCAGTAGTTTTTCAACAATAGCTGCGCCCAGCTTAATGCTTTCTGAAGCCCCTTTTCTCGGGCTTGAAGTAATCCTTAGAATTTTCATAATATTTAAATTTTCTGTAAAACTATAAATATATGCTATACATTTGTAACGGATTACCTAATGGTAACTGGTTACAAAAAGAATATCATATGGACTTAACAAAACAAGAATGTACACGGGTGCACCTGGCTATGCAGGATACTTTAAGTGTTGTAGGTGGCAAATGGAAGCTGGTGATACTATCTATACTGCTCAGAGATAAAAAGCGGTTCAGGGAGCTTTCGCGCGAATCGGGTATTTCCCCTCGCATCTTATCAAAGGAACTACAGGAGCTGGAAATGAACCGGCTCGTAACAAGAACCGTTTGCGATACCAGACCGGTAACTGTTGAATATACAGCTACCACTTACAGTAAAACACTGGATGAAGTGATCAATGCGATGAACAGGTGGGGCATTCAACACCGGGAAATCATTACCGGCCGGAAACAGGCGGTCGAATCCTGATGCTCCCAAATATTAGGCATTTTCAGTTTCTAAATGCCTTTGGTTTAGGTACGCTGCTCTTGATTTCAAAATTGCCGGCATATTTTCGGATGCCCAATCTTTAAGCATTACAACAGACGGCAATATACTTTTACCCATTTCAGTTAGTGTGTATTCTACCTTTGGTGGTATCTGCGGATAAATCTTTCGTGCTACCAGTCCGTCAGCTTCAAGTGTTTTAAGGGTAACGGTAAGCATCTTCTGTGAAATACTGCCGATATGGTGATTGAGCTCATTAAAACGAAGCGTTCCATAATTGCCCAGAAGATCAATAATTAAAATTGACCATTTATCACCAATGCGGTTCAAAACGTTTCTTACCGGGCAATTTGCCAGAGAATAAATATCTTTTAAATTTTCTTTTATCATAACTGTTTGATATTCAACAATAGTAACTTAGGAGTTAGTGGCTGATTTTAAAGTGCCTTCTTGTTTGATATTTAGTTCCCATTTACCTTTGACTCTCCAAAAGTAAGTAAATTCTTTTGGGTAGTTTAAATAAATATTCAACATTAAAAACAATCAAAATGATTTTAGTTACAGGCGCCTCAGGGCATTTAGGTAAAGCAACCATTGACTTCCTCCTTAAAAAAGTACCCGCCAATCAGATTTCGGCTTTGGTAAGAAGCGAAGCCAAAGCGGCAGAGTTTACAGAAAAAGGCATTGCCGTACACATCGGCGATTACACTGACTATGATTCGATGGTAAAAGCATTTGCAGGAACCGACAAGTTATTCCTGATTTCCTCCAGTGATTTGGGCGGAGACCGTTCAGTCCAACACATCAATGCAATTAAGGCAGCGAAAGCAGCAGGCGTACAGCATATCGTTTATACTGGTTTTGACCTTAAAGATCCGGATCATACTGCGCTTGCCGCAGTGGAAGACGCACACAAAAAAACAGCCGCTTATCTTAAAACCTCAGGCTTACGGTATACTCTGCTCAATAATAATTTATATGCAGATGTGCTGCCTCAATTCTTGGGGGAAAAAGTGTTGGAAACAGGCGTGTTTTTTCCGGCAGGCTCGGGCAAGGTGCCTTTTGCTACGCGGATGGATATGGCAGAAGCTTCGGCAATTTTATTGGCCAGCGATGATTACAAAGAAAACGTATATGCATTTGCTTCCGATACCGTTTATTCCTTTGATGACATTGCAAAAATTTTGTCCGAATTGTCAGGCAAAGAGGTACCTTATCTCAACCCATCCAAAGAAACTTTTATCAATCAAATGAAGGGATTTGGTGTACCGGAAACAGCCGCCGGGTTTATGGCAGATTTTGGGGAAGCCATTGCAAACGATGAGCTTGATACCAAGCGCACGGTGCTGCCTGCACTTTTAGGCAGGAAACCTACCACACTTAAAGAATATTTGAAATCGGTTTATTTCCCTACGGAACAAGTATAAACAGTACTGTATAACTGAAAGAAGCCGTGTTTTAATAGATTTAAAAATGGCTTCTTTTTTGTTTGATAAAAGTATCGGTTGGTACAATAATGTAATCCATAAAAAACGGAACAGCTTCAAGATTTATACCGATAAAAGAAGCATGCCTTTTCGCTAAATAAAAAAAGGACTGCTTTAAAACAGTCCTTCATAATTTATTGCTAAATATAATTATTTCGACAATTCGGCAAATTCATCTTCCATCAGCTCAATATTGATAGCTTTTAGGTTTTCATGCAAATGCTTTACTGATTTTGTACCCGGGATCAACAATATATTCGGCGAACGTTTTAAAAGCCAGGCTAATGCAATTTGGGCTATAGTAGCACTGTGTTTTTCGGCAATTTTACTAATCTTATCCGCAACTTTGTCCGGGCCAGACGCCAATGGATACCATGGGATAAAGGCACTGTTTTGTTGTACAGTATAATCCAACACCTCTTCCCATTGCCTGTTTGCAAGATTATAAAGGTTTTGAACAGCTATAATCGGAAGTATAGCTTGTACTTGTTCAATTTGTGCAACGGTAACTTCAGATAATCCTACATGTTTAATTTTCCCTGCTTTTACAGCTTCCACTACAGGCGCCAGTGTTTCTTCCACGGGTACTTTAGGATCGATCCGGTGTAATTGCCACAAATCTATTTGCTTAACTTTCAATCTTAAAAGGCTGCCTTCAATATTTTGGCGGACAAATTCAGGGTCTCCGTTTAATACCCACTGGTTTGGCCCGGACAGCGTACCCCCTCCTTTTGTAGCAATAACAAGATCCTTTTTATAAGGAAACAACGCATCTGCAATCAGGGATTCGTTTAGTTCTGGCCCGTAGGCATAGGCAGTATCAATAAAGTTTACACCAGCGCTTACCGCTTCCTGTAAAACCTTTTTTGCGTTTTCACGATCTTCTGCTTCTCCGAACACACCAAATCCTGAAAGTTGCATGGCACCATACCCAAGCCGGTTAATTTCAAATTCGCCACCTAATTTAAAAGTTGGCTGTGTTTTTATATTTTCCATTGTTTTAACTTAATTTATATGATAGTCTAATTGTTATTTATACGTTGATTACAATTTTACCAACTGTTCTTCCGCTTTCAATTTGTAAGTGTGCAGCAGGTATTTGGTCAAAAGAAAATCTTTTTGATACGTGTGATTTGATTGTACCGCTTTCCAAAAGCTTTGCTAATTGGTTCATATCGTTTCCGTCAGATTTAACCAATAAAAATTTGCCGCTGATATTTTTAGCTTTTGCTTTCGCAGTAAGCTCATCATTAAACTGAGTTACAATACTGGTGATTTTTCCGCCTTCTTTAATCACATCTAATGATTGGAGGATGTTAGCTGCACCAAGGCAATCCAGTACAAAATCAATGTCTTTTGTGGTATCTTTTAATGTTTGAGATTTATAATCAATATGCTTATCCGCCCCAAGAGACAAAACGAAATCTTTATTAGCGGCAGAAGAAGTCCCGATTACGTAAGCGCCAAGATATTTTGCCAATTGAACGGCATAGTGGCCAACACCACCTGAAGCAGCATGGATCAATACATGATCGCTCTTTTTAATACCGGCATCGTTAAATACTTGCCAGGCAGTCAGCAGGGCGAGAGTTGCTGCTGCAGCTTCTTCATGGGATATATTTACCGGTTTTAAAGCAAGATGTGCTGCTGGAGCGGATACGTATTCTGCATATGCACTGCCAACACCCGGAAAATTGACCATGCCAAATACTTCATCGCCTACTTTAAATAAGCTTGATTTAGATTCTGTTACCACGCCGGAAATATCCCAGCCCAATATCAATTCCGATTCTTTGCTCACATTCCCGTAATTATAAACGCCGCCTCCCTGACGGGTTTTAGCATCTACCGGGTTTATGCTGATAGATTTAACTTTTACCAATACTTCATCCGCATTGATTGTTGGAACAGGGATGTCTTTTATTACCAAATTATCTGTTGGCCCGGGTTCTGTTAAAATTGTTGCTTTCATTATTGTATCATTGATAACACAAAATTATACTGATAACAGCTTTAGAAAAAGGTACAAGTTTTCTAAAATTTGGTACATTTGCACCATGATAAAAGAAGTGCTGCACAAATCTTATTTTATCCAGTTTGCAACTTTGGATGAGTGCCCTAAACCCGGCCACAGGCATAGTTTTTTTGAATTGGTTTATGTACAATCCGGAACAGGCAGAGATTTATATAACCAGGAACTGGTACATCAATTGGTTAATACGCTGATTATTATAGTTGCCCGCAACATTGCAAAATATTTGCCCGAGCAGGTTACTATATCAACGGAAGGCAAAGCGATCGATATCATTCAATACATACAGCATCATATTTATGAACCTGAAAAGCTTGTGGCAGGACAAATCAGCGAAAAATTTGGTATATCAGACGCTTATTTAGGAAGATATTTTAAAAAGCATACCAATGAAACTATGCAGGGATATATTACAAAATACAAGACTAAACTGATAGAGCACCGTTTAAAATTTAGTGATAAACGTATAAACGAAATAGCCGAAGAATTTGGCTTTACAGATGTAAGCCATTTGAATAAGTATTTTAAAAATCAAAAAGGCAATAGCCCAAAAGCATATAGAAAATTACTGCGTACTTAATAGCAATAGAGTTACCCAATTTTATACCGATAAAAGAAGCATAAAAATTATTTTGGAATTTTAATCAGACACTAATCATGCTGCATAAACGGAAGCCTTTTGCATTTGCGCAGCTAAGCGATGCAAGGTTTCTTCTATTTTTTTAGCTTGATTTAACGATGGATGCTTTACGCCTGAGACATATTGACGCAATAAGCCCGCATTGATTTTTGCATATTTTGCAACTTTACTAATATTTAGAAAATCAAATTTCTGAAACAGGGCAAATACATCATAAGTATGTTGAAATATTACAGTTTCAGGATCAACGCCTTCAAGTTCTTGTAAGAGGCCCTTTAATTTGTTTTCGAGGTTGACAAGTTCAGTACCAGTATCGGCAATTAAGTTATTATTATACTTAACGCTGCCCCACAAACCTTTTTCACCTTTTTCGATGACTAATTCTACTTTTTTCATTTCCATCATGGTGCGATTTCGTATTTAATAAAAACAATATATTATTTTAATCCTGCCTGTTTTAGTATCGAATTTAATGTTCCTTTTGGAATATCACCTCCATGAACCGGGATAGTTACTTTCCCTGATTTGTTAGGATGAATCAATTGTAGGTGACTGCCTTTTTGATCTTTTTCTTCCCAGCCGTCCTGCTTAAGCAATTTGATCAGCTCCTTAACTTTCATTAATCAAAGGTAGCAATTTCGCTACTAATTATTTAAGATTTTATACCGATAAAAACAGTATTAAGTTTTATGCTTTTTCTTCGAAGTCGGAAACAAAACATTATTTAAAATCAAACGATATTTGGAATTAATGAATATACTTCTTTTAGCCCTATAAAGTTGTTGGTTAAAATTAGATGTTTATCAAATACTAATTAAACATCAGTTTTTATGAGATAAAAGAAGCATAACAAATAAATTTAACGGCATATCTTCATTCATTATTTATTCTTTCAAGGTTAATATTGTCTGTAGAGGTGTAAACCAGCGGATATTTTTCAAAAACCACATTACTGGGGTCTAAACCAAAATTTACATCTTCCCTTACACCAACAGATTTTAGGTTGTAATAACTATTGATGAAAAGGTTTTTCCAGAAAGGCAACTGGTTGTCAAATGATAAATAGGAATTTACAACGACGAATCTATAACCGCCAATTGGGTTTCTTTCAAACTTTATATCATCACAATCTTCACGTTTTAGTTCTCCGGTTTGCATTAATTCCTGCACTATTTTCCTAAAAAATAAATCAAGCCGCGGCTCTACCCTGAAACCTAATCGAAAACCAATATGATAAGCATCATTCTTGGAAAGTGTATGGACTTGGTATTGCAAAGTATAAGGGTCATCTGTTATGTTCACATAAAAAAACCAATAAACGTCTGCTTTTTTTAAAGGAGAGGTAAAGATGGAATTCAATGTTTTATTTTCAATGGTACCTTTCTGGGGCGAGAACGTAAAATAGATAAGGTGTGTAGAATAATTGTCGATTGTTTGGCTATGACTGAGTTCTACAAGCCTTTTCAAATTGTCCGGCTCCCACTCGCTATAGGTAATCAATTTGTTTTGGCTGATCCTGCCCCGTCTCCAAATCAGCATTATGGTAGCAATGGCACTGCCCATGATCAGCATGATCCAGCCACCTTCGGCAATTTTTTTAAGGTTGGCAATTAAAAAGGAAGCCTCTACCGTTAAAAACATGAGCGTGGTAGGTATGATAATAGCCAAAGACCGCCTACGGGACAACATGTAAAGCGTAATCAAGAAAGTTGTCGAAAGCATGGTCAGGGTTACCGATAGGCCAAAAGCCGCTTCCATTTTTGTTGATTCTTTAAAATACAGCACTACGCCGATGCAAGCAGCCAATAACGACCAGTTGAAAAAAGGAATATAAAGTTGCCCTTTGATTTTACTTGGAAAAATAATCTTATGCCTTGGCCAAAGGCCAAGGTGGATAGCTTCGTTGGCCAAAGTAAAGCAACCACTGATGAGTGCCTGACTGGCTATGATGGTTGCAAAAGTAGATAACACGACAGCAGGAAAATAGATAGGCAAGGGGACAATGTTAAAAAAAGGGCTTAAATCATTTGCCTTGCCAGCGCTTAAAAGCCAGGCCGTTTGCCCGGCATACGAAAGGATCAATGAAATTTTTATAAAGATCCAGCTTACACGGATATTGTTTCGCCCCACGTGTCCCATATCACTGTATAATGCTTCGGCACCTGTTGTACAAAGAAAAATTCCCCCGAGCAGCCAAAAACCTTTTGGATAATGCGTCAGCAAATTAATAGCATACATTGGGTTTACTGCTTTTAACACACTAAAATCTTTACTTAATGCCATCAAACCGATCACACCGATAAATGTAAACCACAGCACCATGACAGGCCCAAATATTTTACCTATTTTTTGAGTGCCAAATTGTTGGATAACAAATAAGAATATTAAAATCGCAATGATAATAGGGATGGTATCCAGGTGGGGATAAAACAATCTCAGTCCTTCAATTGCTGATGCCACCGAAATAGGTGGTGTAATAATACCATCTGCAACTAAAAACGAACCGCCTAAAATGGCCAATATCACAACCCCTTTACCGTAATATCGTTTTATCAACGCATAAAGCGAGAAGATGCCTCCTTCGCCATGATTGTCGGCTTGTAAAGTAATGAGTATATATTTAACTGTAGTTTGCAAGGTAAGCGTCCAAACCACGCAACTCAGCACGCCCAGGGCTTTTGTTGCATTTATGATTTCACCTGGTTGAAAAATTGCTGTGTAGGTATAAAGGGGCGAAGTGCCGATATCGCCAAAAACAATGCCGGTGGCTATCAGCAAACCGGCAAGTTTCACTTGCGATTGAAATTGCTGAACGCTGGTGTGGGCTGCCGTGTCCATGATTCTTCTTTTATTTACTTTTAATTGATGTAATGCCAAAATACAAAAGCTATACAACTTGTAGCCTGAAATTCTTCTTTTAAGATTTTTAAAGTTCAACAAAAAATTTTAGCAACTGTTGCCCGGTAGAATAAATTTAAGCTTCTGAATAACTAAGTAAGGGTATTTTTAGCATTTTCCAATTTTATGCCGATAAAAACAGCATCAGGTCTTCTGCTTTTTTTTCTTGGCAGCCGGAAATAAAACATTATATAAGATCAAGCGATAACCGTGCAGTTTCAAATCTGACGGCTGTTATTTAAATGAAAGGGAAACCTTTTTTTTTGTTTAAAAACCTGTTAAGTTGAAAGAAGATTCTTCCCGTTGGTCGAAATGACAGAAATGTCTCTTTTATGCCGGAAAAATAGTGGTGATACCCGAGATCTTTAAAAGAAAATACAAAGCATGTCCTTTTTTTATGGGATAAAAGAAGCATGATAAATAAGTTTATGCATTTGCTTAATGTCAGTTTCAGGGGGAAAATCCCTCGCCTTTAGGCGAAGACTTTAGTTTAATATCTTTGGGATGTGCAAAACTATCGGAAGACCTCTCATACGACGTACGATTGTAAATATCATGTAGTAT
>JAABUP010000278.1_pt1 | contig 114808 bp, 136 predicted proteins | sample 5559201 | NCBI WGS metagenome assembly JAABUP01 (sample SAMN10711887, study PRJNA513373) | rock metagenome | isolation source: Antarctica rocks | place: Antarctica
TTGGAGAGTTGAACATCTTGTCTCATAGGACGACTCTGCCTCAACGAAGCTGTTCCTAACGACATCATTGTTACGCTACGTTACTATTAGACGAAATTGACGTGGCAGCCTTAGTGAAAGTCTCCTATAGCTTTGGTTCTCTGTCTGTAGGGCTCCTTTATGCTTTCTCTTTTACGCGTATTATATTTATGTTTTAGATTTATATATCAGTAGAGGGTTCGGCCAGGCTTCATGATCGAGTACGTATAGCAGCATTACTCCTGCTAGCAAGCCTACTTGTCACATACGTATCACTGAAAGAGGTGGGAAGAGATCAGAAAAGTTTACTTGCACGGAAGGAACATTACAACAGTTCCGTAGAGCTGGAAAGGAGACTAGTAGCCTACGGGAAACATGCAGCTGCAATAACCGCGCAGCGTTGACGGCAGTGATGAACCAGACGATATGCCAGAAACAGATCTTTGGACGACAAGGTCAAAAAGGAAATGTGAAGCCCACTCCAACCCCCACCAAGCGGGTGATGGGATACACCATATACACCATCCAATCTCGGCAAGAAATCTCATCGCTACCTACTGCAGCTACTGCAGTAGAGAGCGAGAATTTAATCACTTGAGCACTTGGAGACTAGAGCGGTCAACAGACCGATGGCGCAGAATTCATGGCTCTCTAAAGGACGGAACCGCTTTCTGTAGAGCTCGAGCCTTACCTCATGCTTCTCATGCTCCATGTCTTCAGCTGCCGCATGACTGCTAATTTGTTCGACCGGTGGATCATAGGGCGACTTGATCAGAAAGGGGCAAGTGCCTCGTTTGGAGGACGACTTTCGAATTTCCTAGAGTCGGTCAATCTTAAATCATTAGGGAAAATTGAACTCATTCCGCTCTTTGCTTTCAGCATTACATCAAATGGGCGGTCCGCTAGCCATGACTCGAAGACGAGGTAGAGAGCACTATTCATTCCAGCCGATCGAAAATCATGACCATTCGAGACCTCTCGAGTCTCGTTGATTCTCTGTGTGCAGGTGGATGGGTCTTTTCTGATGCCACAATAGTCTAACTGAAAATGAGGCTCTAGGGTATTGACTGGCTGTCGTCGGATCTATTTCAAGATTACCAAGAAATGGCCTCGGAGTTTTCCCAGTGAAGTCCATATTTCGGGTGCTGCTCTCCCTACGTATGAGGGAACAAGACCACAAATAAGTCTTAGCTGGCTGTCATTGTAGTTGAAGCTTGCTCACCCAGGCGATCACCTGCTGCAATACTAGTGAATTAGGGCGCTGATGCTTCAATAGAGCTAGTCGGCGGCATTCACTGCAGAGTTCGTTAGATGGATCAGATCAGATGAGCGTGATGTTCCACAAACGCAACAACCACTGAAATTTTATGCCATGCTGCTGAAGCCAGACTAATACTCGAATACCCCTTTACTGTTAGCAGGACAGATACGAGGGCAACGAGACCAAAGATTCGGAAAAGGGAGAGCCGATTTCGCTGAGAACTGGTCTTGGGAAGCAGGTTTCATTGTAGCGATCGTTCATCGGCACTGACAGTGATTGGCTGACAAGTACGGAAAACCACTCTTTCTCCCTGTTTCTTGTCATGCCGGGCTATCATTACTTAGCGCAATGAAGACTTAGGAAGAGCCTGAAACATCTCTAAATCATCTACGTCTGATGCAGAGCCGGGAATGGAAGACCACTATCGCCGAGGCACCGCTTCTCAGATTGTGAAAGATACCGCATATTTTTTTCATCCTAGTACTCGTACTACATCGATGGCTCGAAAGGACTGTACGTGCATGACTTGGCTTCACCCCCGTATCGTACGCTAGCAGCCGCCCCCTAGGTGGTCATGAGAATGGCTCGCCGTAGGCAGGGTGCTCAACAGGTGTGTTTTTTCTTGACGATCGTGAAACCCGAGTAGAAAGCGCTCTGCGAATTGCGTTACTTGGTGATGACGCAGCGTCCGACGAAGGCAAAGTGAGCGGAGGTCTATCGCTTCATGTAGTCCACGTCCTTCGGGGCGGACCCTCGCATTGGGTGTCTCGAGCAAGAAAGAGTTTGTTTGCCTCAAAAAATGTAATGCCGAAATTTCACTCATGTCGCCAAGGATTTAGCGCCGAAGGCCACGATGCAAATTTCGGGTCATGCAAATTTGAAACAGCGCCCGGAACGTACCTGAAGCGTTCCTATTAAGCTTGCAATTTGGGGGGAGGGGGGGCTCAAGCGGTTCGCATTGGTTTAGCTGGCCGACCAATTCACCCATGCAGACACTCTCCTTTCGTTGTACATACCGGCATGACATGATCACGAGGATACACACTATTCGCCGCGTTGAATGAGTCCAAGGCAATGTCCGCATTGAGGAAGGGAGGGGTTTCGGCTGGATTACGATCGATCAGAATGCAACTCGACATGGACTCCTTCATTAGGCGAGCAACAGGAAGACTCATCAAAGTTCTCCGGCGTCCTGTACCACGGGATGGCAGGGTTACCGAAAAGAGGTGACTGACTGGTTGACTGGACCGGATATTATTCAATTCGAGGTGCAGATGCCGGTAGGTGGCTGCTGCAGGCAGCCGCAGTCTGGCTGGATCACGATCCTGCGCCAAGCGGTCGAAGCACAGGAGATGGGACGTCAACTGGCACGGCGTCCTGACATCTGTCAGTCTCGTCCGAACCCAGGAGCCTCTTGCCCTGGCTTCCCCCGGGTGGGAGGCATGCGCAGGAGCGTGCGTTGCTCCACCTCTCGGAGGAGCGTGGCGCTCGCCTCTCGTGACCATCCTTGCCTTTCACCGTGGGCGACCCGAGGGAGTGGTCGCGAGGGTACGGCTCCCTGGATGGAGAATGGTCCCATGGCTGGTGGGCGAAGGCTATAGCCGAAAAGGGTGGTTCCATCCTGCCCATCCGCCGACCGCGGTCTCTTCCGTCACCGCGCGAACGACGAAGATGACGACGCTGGGCCGGGTGTCGACCGCGATGCCAGTGGCCAGCATCGCCGATGACGGGCGTGTGTAGGCCCCGACGTGGTGCGAGACCCGCGTCAGCCGTTACCATAAGCTGCATGGGCCGGGAGTTAGCAGGGAGGCCAGATGTTCCGATCAGCAGGCGAGCGTGGTGGAGGCATTCTGGGCACGTCGGAGGAGGAGGAGCAGAGCCCACGGGTATGGGAACTTCGACGACGGTCCGCTCTCTGCTTCGTCGACGCGGCGACCAGCCGTGCAAGGTGGCGCTGATTGGCAGGAAGGGAGAGGAGGGGGTGTATACGTACGATGGTTATTCGTTTGGTGGTCATGATATGAGATGAGATAAGGTAGAACTACTACTACTACTACTACTACTACTACTACTACTATCCGGCTGACTGGATACGCCGCACATGGGGAGGTGTGCTTTGGCTGAGAGGGACTAGAACAATATGTAATAATCGAGACTGGGCGAGCCACGGAGGAGCTGGGAGCGCGGGAAGGCCACCATGGATCATGGATGAGCCAAACCCAGCGCTCGTACCCACTTCCCTGATGATGGTCATGATGACGATGACGACGACGACGATGATGATGGCGGCGCTGGGTCGACACCGGGTGACACTGGTGGGGATGCTTCGTGGCCATGCTGCACAGGCCTTGGATGTTGGGATGGCCGCCGGGACGCAGTGGCCCACTAGGTATGGCCCACTAGCGTCGAGCCCGTCGAGCCCGTCGAGCCTCACCCCCCGGAAGCAGACCTCGGGTGCGCCAGAAGAGAGACCGCTCCTGGGAGGCTAATCCCAATCAGCGAGGGCTTCCAGTGGCCTAAAGCAGCCGGATTGCTCAGAGGGGCAGACAGACTGCACACGGCACCAACTGGCAACACCCTCGCCCTGCAGGCCAGCCAAGGTAATAATCCTGCCACCCACCGAATCACACCGACACACACCACCCCGTCTACCCACTGCCCAACACCCATGCGAGCCCGACACTGTGGTTCACCCTAGGCAAGCACCAAGCGTCCACCCGACCCCTGCTCCAGCGCGTCTTTATACATCATGGGTGAATCTTCGTCCTCCCACTTTCGCTCCTCCAATCTTACCTCCGTCGCCATCCATTCTTATTACACTCGTCCATATCCACCGCGGCCACGGACGCCTGGCGGATATTCGTGAAGCAGATTTCGTTCCATTCCTCCAGTCCATCGCATCTCCGGTCCCCTCCTGCTCGAGTCGGCCTGGATGGTTTTCGTACATAGCCCCCTGCACTCACACACCCCTTCTCGTCGCGTCTCGATGCGAACGTCTCTGAAAAGGTCCAATTTGCGTGGGAGGAAAGGGTCAAGCTCTCATCAGCTCGTGCGCATCAGGGACCGTGGTCCGGTGTCAAGCCTTCGCTCTCGTGGGGGTGTGTGAGTCGGCGGGCGAGGAATGACGGCCCCACCGAGCGAGTAAGCCTCTCCTCTCTCTCCGTGCCAACCATCCCAGCCGGCTCACCCTCTCCATCTGGCAGGCCGATCGTCCAAGTGGGAGAACACCCGGATGACTATGTGGAAAATGGCAGAATCTACCATGGCTTCCGCCGAGGCCTATACATGTGCCCGTGTGACGAGGTGAGGCACGCGGCGTCGCCCGCTGGTCAGGATGTGGAGCTGACCGGACTGTGCACCCGTAGGAGGAGCAGAACCGGCTGGACATACTCCACAGGACCGTATATTTTTACGCCCGCAGGAATGAGCTGCACCGCTTTCGTCTAACACCCTTGCAAATCAATGAAGTCGTACCTCCGCTTCGTATATTAGATGTGGGTTGTGGTACGGGCTATTGGGCGTCCGAGATTGCCGAGTATAAATCACTATTCGTCGCCTTGGACGCTCGCTGACAGGCCGGGTTCCGTAGGCATTATCCACACGCAGAGGTACGCTCGTTTCCAAAACTCTGCCGCCTCCGAGTGTCTCCGTTGACGCACTCCCTAGGTTAAAGGCCTAGATCTTTCAATGATGCAGCCGGCAAGGTACGTTGGTATGATGATTCCGAGGTCAGGCTCCGCTGATCTTCCCTCAAGCATCCATCCAAATTGTCGGTTTCGAAGATTTGATTTCGAAGCCCCCTGGGTCATGGGTGAAGATTCCTGGGATCTCATACATCTAGGGATGCTCTGCGGCAGCGTTGCTGATTGGCGAGAGTTGTATGCCAATGTTTACCGGTGAGAAGTCTTGCATGAGACGAGGTGCGAAATGAAGGTGCTGACCCGATCAACAGTCATCTCAGACCGGGTGTTGGCCATCTAGAACAGGTCGAGATAGACTTTGAGCCACGTTGCGATGACGGAAGCTTGCCGGAACGTTCGGTTTGGAGAGACTGGTACCTTCACCTGACAGACGCCACCGACCGACTTAACCGCCCAATAGCATACAATCACAACACAGAACAAGTGCTGCGCGACAGTGGCTTCGTCGATGTGACCACTCTGCGAATCTCCATACCTATCGGCGAGTGGCGTCCGGGTCGCATTACCTTGGGTCGGTGGATGAGGGTTGCCTTGGCTGAAGCCGTGGAGCCGCTGAGTCTGGCCGTGCTCACAAGACCCTTCTATTCATGGCCTGCGCAAGATGTGAAAGAGTATTGTCGCGAAGTCAGTCAGACGGTGAATTGCGCGGAATATCACGCATATCATAACCTGTATGTATAGACTCCCGATCCGGTCCAGCGCATCTTGGCGATTCTGCGCTCCTCCTCCGCTTCGCTGTTCACCTGAAGGGCGCTCACACCCATGTGATCAAGGTCACTGATGCTGATTAGGAACATAATTACGGCCAGAAAACCTGGACGACATGAACCGAGAGTAAGGGCAGGTCTATAAAGAAACGGCAGCGTGACTTTCAAAGTAACAGGGTTGATAGTGATCCTGATGTGTTCCCCATCTCTTCACAGCTTGCCGTCTATATCTGCGCGACCTGGTCAACGCCATGGCGGCTCTCCGTCCAAACACCCGGTCGAACGGGACATTCTCATTCGGATCTTCTAAGCTCTCAATCTTCATCGTCACCGTTATGCGATATTTCATCGTTTGCACAAGCAATCTTCGACCCTTGGAATTGCTCACTCCCAAGGCATCGGCCTTCCGCTCCCACAATGATTATGGATCCCAGTCCGCTCTGGACGTGCTGAGACGCTCCGAGGCAACAATGGGTGCTAGGTGTCAAGAACATGGCACGTTTCCGCTGGTATTTTCGAAATTGAATTGGCGCAATGGCAGTGGGGACATTTATTGGATTTTCTAGAGAGTTTGCGGTAGGCTCTCTACTTGTACGACGCACAGGAGAAGGTATCTGGTACAATATACTCAACATCCACCTAAGAACCTCTACCCAAGCTTTGCTCAAATTCCTTTGTTGGAGGTCTCTTTGTTGTAATCCATAGAACCCTTAGCTCTCATGGCGAGACCCCTGCAAACCTCAGCCAGAGCCACAACCACATATCGTGGCACTGCTAGTCAGGTCACGAGACCTACCCTAGTTAACTCTAGCCCAACGAGGAATCTCCAATGCAAAACCTTGGTTCCTAATATCCTTGTGACAGATACTACTCGTGATTGTATTGAGCAGTTCGAGAGTCAGGGAGCTCAATGGCGTCCCGCGAGTAGAAGTCTTGCGTTAGCGACGACTTGTTTACCTAATCCCGTGTCTGAACAGCGGAATGCAACGTGGCACAAAAATCCCTTGGCGCACGAAGAGGTATATTTCTCCCACATCGCCCGCCCATTCTTCGACTTGTTTGGCATCAAATTCTGGTTCGACTTCAGCTTCCATTTGGTATGACCTAGCGATCACTTGACGGTAAGTGAGTGCGTTTCGATATCGAGTTCATCGGACTTGAAGTTAACCAAGCTCAGTGACCCATCCACCTCTCTCTCGGGCCCCTTCCATTGCTCGCATCTTACGCAGAATCAAACTACACCTTCCACCTCTCAATTTCATAACCGTCCACTATGCCTACTTCATCGGCGTCTGTCTGCTCTCAAGCCTCATCTTCTGGGGCTCCTCCACCCCCTCAAGAAGCGTCAGCTATTGTGACTCTTTGTTCCTTGTGGTCTCCGCCATGACCTTGGCAGGACTGAACACCGTTAATCTATCGCAATTGAACACGTTTCAGCAAATCATCCTATTCATACTCATCATACTGGGGTCAGCAATCTGGGTCTCCATCGCCGTCGTCCACGTTCGGAGGAAGGCGTTTGAACGGAAATTTAAGAGCATAGTTGAGATGGAACGTCAACGGCGTAGGGATCGCAGCAACTCGAGAGGCCAGCGTCCATTTCCGAGGTTGCTGAGTCGCTCGAGGCCAGAAGTCGATGGAGTGGTTGTAAGAGGGAGAGCAATCGAGCGGGAGAAGCAGGAAGAGGTCGACGGAAATTTGAGCATTTCGGCGGAACCTGAGGTCGCTGAACGCGATACGAAAACTGTCTCTGATTATGAGGTGGAACATTCCAAACCTCCGGTGGACTGTGAGGCTAGCACAATCGAACCTGGTGCCTCTCAACTCAACCAGCCCTTGGTGACCGATATTGGTGTCACTCGTCGGATCACTTTTGCATCTCCTAGCTCGCCTGTCAGGGAGCCGCAGCATGGAAGATTTTTCTCCATGCAGGGTATTGGGGCTCGACAAACAATCCAAAACCACCCTATGAAGTCTCCACGACCAATATACCCCAACGAGCTGCCGAGGATCAATGAAAAGAGTGAATACACGTCTCGGCCAATTTTCCTCTCGACCGATCTTGTCGGCAGAAATTCGCAATTTGCTGGCCTTACTCTTGCCGAACGAGAGCGCCTTGGTGGGGTCGAGTATCGGGCTGTCTCTATTCTTGCCATTCTTGTCCCTGCATATTTCATTCTGTGGCAACTGCTGGGATGTGTCGGGCTTGGAGCCTACGTGGCTCGGAAACGAGTCGATGCTACTTTAGTGAATGCCGAAAATCCCTGGTATGACCAGGTCTCAGGGTTTCGTGCCTTTGACTCTAGTGACTAACCGTCCTCTAGGTGGGTTGGTGCATTCAATGGGGTTTCTGCCTTCAACAACAGTGGCATGAGTCTGCTAGACGCGAATATGGTCGCATTCCAATCATCTGATTACATGCTCATCACTATGGGTCTGCTGATTCTGGCTGGCAACACTTGCTACCCGGTCTTCTTGAGATTAATCATTTGGACTCTACTCAAAATACTGCCCGACACTGACGGATTTCACGAACATAAGATCACCCTCCGTTTCCTTCTCGACCATCCAAGGCGATGCTACACCAATCTTTTTCCTTCAAGACACACTTGGTGGCTTTTGGCGACCCTCGTCGTGTTGAACGGTATCGATTGGGCTGCTTTTGAGGTCCTCAACATCGGCAACTCAACAGTGACATCTCTCTCCCGAGGCAGCCGCATCCTTGATGGCCTGTTCCAAGCCTTGGCAGTGCGCAACGGTGGCTTCTACGTCGTCTCGATCCCTGGACTTCGCATCGGACTATTGATACTATATGTAGTTATGATGTACATATCAGTCTACCCAGTCGTCATCACCATGCGGAATTCAAACGTCTATGAAGAGCGAAGCTTAGGTATCTACGCTGATGATCCACAAGAATCCCACGAGGAGCGATCGGGCGATGCAAGCTTCTTTGGGCGCATTAGACGGACTTTGACGAACCAAGCTAAACCAACGGAGTCGAGGGGTTACTTCGTGCGCCAGCAGCTCCGAGGGCAATTAGCTCACGATATATGGTGGATCGTTCTCGCCGTCCTCTTCATCACCATCACAGAAACTTCCAACTTCGAGCGTGATCCAGTCTCGTATTCCGTCTTCAACATTCTTTTCGAGGTCGTCTCCGGATACGGTTGCGTCGGTATCAGCGTTGGTCTACCGAACGTTGCATACAGCTTCTGCGGAGGCTGGCATAACGTGAGTAAACTGATACTATGCGCAGTCATGCTCCGGGGCCGACATCGAGGATTGCCGGTGGCGATTGACAGAGCGGTCCTGCTGCCGAGAGAATACCTAGCTGCGGCCGAGGAAGAAGATGCACAGATTAGACTAGAAAGGAGCGCGACAGTCAATAGAGGTACTGTGTGAGCCCCAGGTTGCAATATAAATAAGCATTGATATCTTGGACGATCCTTGTTGTACACGTGCAACCAATAAATAAACCTTTCATGACCGCCCATCAAACCCCAACCAGCTCCTTCACCCTCTCGATGACCCAGGGCTGCTGGAAAGCCCACCCCATCGCCAGACTCGCTCCCACAGCCAACCCTGAGCCCACAATCGCCGCCCTCTCCTCTCTGTCCTTGATCTCCAATCTCGAGCTCATCTCATCTCTCAAACAAGGCCCTAGCCAATTACAAGGCTGCCCTTTCAACGGTTTCACCGGCGGGCCCCACGTCACCATCACTTCCGCTCGCCCAAGCACTCTCATGTACGTCGAATCGCTACTTTTCGTACCATCACGGCCGGAGCCGACCTTCCAGTGACGGTTGATGGGGGGACCGTAAGCGACGAGACTGGGCCAACCAGCCATAGTGACAACTCGCACATCGGTGGCTTCTCGCCAGAAATTCCCTTCGGCAGCGCGATCTCGGTCGAGTATGTGCATGCTTGAGGACGAGAAGAGCGAGCCGACGGCGGGATGGGTGTGGAAGTGGTAGATGGTGTTGGGAGTTCGGCGGATCGAGAGCGAGAGAATGCTGGCGTAGAGGAGGATGCTGGTAAGCTGGTTGATGAGTCCTTTTTGCGGTGGGGATGATGGGAAAAGGGGCGTGAGCATGTGGATGAAAGAAGCCTGGAGGGTGGAGAGGTGATGGAGGATGTTGGATGGGAGGGTTGTTGATGGGGCTGGTTCGAGGGGTGTTCCGCCGAGGAAGGCGGAGAGTGCGTAAGAACGCTCCTCTTGACGGAAGAGGCCTGAAAGGAGTCGTTAAACAAGATGGGCCCCAAAGAAAGCCATAGCAAAGCAGTTTGTGGATGCTCACGTACCATCTTCCATGACCAATTCTCCGTCCATCTTCCTCAGCTCTTTCAGCTGCTCCTCCGTTGCCCCAAACATCTCATGGCCAAAGATGTGCACATCGAGCATCTTGCCCAGTATACAATGCACGAGAAATCTTCTCTGTCCATTGAACACATACTCCCATGCGTCATTGGTGCAAGCGGAGATGTAATTTGCATATTCCATCAATTCAGGGCTGCTCGTACATAGATTGAGAAGATCGAGACTTTTCTCGGCGGCAGGGGTCACGACTGAGAAGTACGTGTCTGCCCATTCCCAGGCGGAGATCTTGAGAGCACGATACTGGCTTTGATGTTCACCGTTGATATCCTCTTGAGTAAGCGCTACCTTGTCGCGGTCATCGGCGGAGATCTCAAGGATGCAGGCATTGCCGCTGCGAAGGGGGTCCTTATTCTCCTTGTTGTTGTTGTCGACGTCAAGGCGTTGCGGCTCTTGCTCCTCTTGTTCGAACTCCAGCATCTCGATGTCGTCGAACCCGGCCGTAAACCCATCCGCTTCGGCATTCAACTCGGTCGAGAGGTCTTCGCATCGACTGTGAAGGGAATGTTCATCTGCTTGTACCGGCCTTCCACCACGATAAGGGTGTCTTCCCGATGGGGATTCGTTTTCAGTGAAACATAATTCGTTCTCAAAGCGGACCGTTTTCGCCGACTTCTGCCTCTTGCCCACTCGTCCGGTTTTGCTTCGTGACATGTTTGTGCTTAATTCGCCTCCTTCCTGTGGCGGGATTCTGATTTCTTGCAGGTACTGCTGCACCTTTGGAGAGCACGTTGTTCTACCCGAACGGGTTTGCATGATCCTAGAAGAACAAGGGAGCGAGATTTCTTGTAGTATTCTGAAATTCTCTTTGGCGCGAACTGTGTACTGCTTTAAAGAGGACCTATACCAAAAGATAAGAGACAGAGGACAAATAAACGCAAGACAGGGAGTCAGCAAAATAGTGAAAGGACTCTAGACGAAAGTTCGTTCTTTGTTCTCTACATCTGAATTTTGGCTGCATCCAGCCGATTTTCTGCCTGCTCCTAAGACATGGTGACACGGGACATGAGGATAGATTCAGATACATTCATGATTCGTCAGAAAAGGGATCGTAATGCCTAAAACGTAGAGGAAGGAGACACCAGCCATCATTCAACATCGCTTGGCGAAGCCCATGACATCTGAAGTCGTCAATCCATGTATGAAAATCTGCCAGGAATGTAGACTAAGACCGCTCATACATCTCCTACAAACGGGATCCGACTTGATGCTGAGGCCTGTTGCGGTGCCAGAGCACTCTCATCAGCCGTGCTGAACGACCTCAGTAGTCTACTCCAAGGTAGATACACAGCTCATGCTCACCTACAGATGAGCGATGCACTCGATCTCGACGTCTGTACGCATCGGCAGCTCTTTGACGGCGACGCAGGTCCGGCACTGCGCGAGCAAGGGTCAGAATAGATGGTTCTGCTGTGCCGGACACACCGCCGTCCCTGCCTCAGACGGGTCCAGACAGAGAACGTACAGGTTTGGGATCCTTGAAGAACTTCTCATAGACGGTGTTCATGGCCGCAAAGTTCTCCATTGTCGTTAAGAAGACTTGGACCTTTACCACGTTCTGCAGGCTCGAGCCGGCTTCCTCCAGCACGGCCGAAAGATTCTTGAAGCATTGCGTCTACAGAAAAGGCGGTTCTCAGCCGATTGACACCCTCTGTAGTTCTGACAGGATTCGTACCGTACGGTCAGCAATCCCGGTGTCAACCATCGCCATGGTCGCAGGATTTAGGGCAACCTGACCGGAGCAATAGACCATGCCATTGCAGACAATGGCCTGAGAATAGACGGGGAGGGGAGCAGGGGCCTTGTCTGTTTTCACGGCTTGTCGTGTAGGCATAATTACGACATGGAAATGCGATATACGTAAGGTGAATGTACGGGAGGAAAGGTTGTGTGATACTGGCCGCTTTGCGCAAATCTAAAAGTATCACAAAGCAAACGTGGTAGGGGTCACTCCATTTCCAGTCAGCAAAGCGTCCGAGTCTACGACTACTGCTACGGAGCACCCCAACACCATGATTCGTAAGCCATCTTATTCTCTTATCTGCTTTCTGCAAGTTCTATCTCGATTTCAATCCTGCCCCAGCATCACTTTGAATGCACGCCGGACCGTTCCAGTGGCAGCACCTCTCAAGCATGAACAGCCTTCATGCCGGATGCCGTCTGAAACACTTTTCAGTCCGGAACACTCGGCCCTCAACGACTTTGTTTCCTGGTCTATCAAAGAGCTCTGGTAGCAAATATATCTCCGTATCATACCAGCGCCAAAACTCTCGTGGGGACGAGACGTAACATAGAGAGTCATGCCGAAAAGGAAATGGGCACCCGTTGTTTGCAATGAGCAGTAACTCTACCACTCAAACTCGCCCTGGGCTCGATGGAAAACGTATCTGTCCGGGTAAGCAAAGGTCACTTGTGGCAAACGTACAATGTGATGAAACGTACTCCTTGCCTCCAGTGGTTAGCACGCCATCTTTGAGCGTACACTTCCACTTATTCTTGACGCGAGCCACTTTGTCATAAGTGCAGAGCATGATCTGGCTGGGCCGCCCTTCTTCTTGCTCCTCTTCAGGGAGAGCATCGTCCGGATCGTCAAGATCCGAGTTAATGGCGTCTTCATCATCGTCATCATCGAACAGCTCATCCTTGATCCCTGTCTTGTCATCCTCGTCATCTTCATCGTCTCCAGGTCCGTCCAGCTGTGGGGCTCCTCGCAAGAGCTTCTTGTCCGAGGTCTGAGCTGCAGTGAGAGCGGACTGTGAGCGACTTGATCCCGCCGTTATCTTGCGTTTCTTATTTTGACGCAGATGAGAGTGCTCAGCAAGTGGCATCATCAAGCCTCCACCTTCCATGGAACGGTTTGTTTGTTCTACTTGCTCTCTAATAGTCAAGTCCGCCTCGGCTGAGTTCTTTGACGCATCGAGACGTCGTTGCGCAACGTAAGTATCCCAGTCACCTACGCCATCAAGCTGAGTACTGCCAAGAGGTGTTCTCTGTTGAGCTTGCTGCAGGTTCTGATATTGTTGTGCCTGTTGGCGACGTTTGTACTCAGCTTGTTCCTGCCTCTGCTGCTCGGTCATTTGCGGAGGTAGCTGGATATTCATTGGATTTCTCTGTGGCTGACTGCCTGGAGCTCCCATCGCGGCTTGGGCCTGGAGCTGATTGATCTGTTGACTGGCACCAGCACCAAACTTTTGCTGGAGGTTTTGCGCAGCTCGTTGTTGTGCGATGGTGTTGCTGTAATTAGGAGGAATTCCCGAAGTCGGGTAGCCATGGGATTCATAGCCTGGCTCAGTCTTGACACGGACACCATTGGGACCGTTGCTGGGTACAGGAGGTGAAGAGGACGGAGGGACACTGGATGGAACCTGCTGAGGGCGAGGAACATTCGAAGGTACAGTAGGGTTGGCCATGGGTTGAGGCGCGGGAGGAGGTTCCCATGGGAAAGTGCCCACCTTGAGTGCTGTAAGCTTGGTCTGCCATGTCTGCGTTCAATGTAGTGTTAGCAACTGAGCGCATCTCTGTTCACAAGCTGATCATTGATCGTGTTGCTCCTAGTGGAGACGCTCGGTTAAAGTTGGCAGGGAAAAGTCAGGCGAGCGGCTAGGCAGAAATTGAGCGGGGCGCAGCATAAAAATGAGTCAAATGCTGCCCTTCCCCCAAAAAAGCAGCCAAAATTCCCATGCCCCGCTTTCCCGCCCAGAATCCGAAGAATATGCGCCAGCCCATATTCAGCACTTTTCAAACAAGAATGACAGCAAACCGCACGAAATTCATCAACAATCGACAAAAAAAACTCTTCATGCGGTGCTGACGATCTGAAAAGAGCGAGAGACGATTTCAACGGGGTTGGCCACGACACGGGATAGAGGAATAAACCAACCTTCCGGAGGTCATCCAATGTCTGCTGATTGACACCATCTTCTTCGAAGGTGGTTGCGCAGTTGTCGATCACATCATCCATGATGCGCTGGTATACATTGCCCTAAGATGACCATCTGCCTTCAGCGTATGCTTGTTATGGGGAGGGAAAAGCTCGCCCATGCTGAGGAGGTCTGACAAGAGCAGACTGACCACAAGCTGGTTCGACATCCTGTCGGTGATGTCGCACAACTGCAGGCAGACCCTCAATCGAATCTGATGAAAGATGAAGCTCGAGTGAGCTTAGAGGAGGATGGACGAGGAAGATGGAGTGGAAGAGCTGGTCCTTGGAGAGACTGGTCCCTTTTTGCTGCGACTGTCTTTCAGACCTGTCGGATCACCTCTCTCTCATTCAACATCCATCTCTTCCTTGATGTACCGTCAAATGCGCATCTCAACTTGTGCCCAGCAGTAGGTGGTGGATATCACCGATCTACTTATTGGCCGACGGTGTTGGTGAGGTTGAGTTCGCATTCCTGAGAAATTATTGATGGCCGCCTTCTGCCAAGCCATGATTATCTAAGCACAATTCTTATTTCGGACCGTTTTCGTTTGAAGCAAAGGAATGTATCAATTGAAGTCTAATGTACAACTCTGGCAGTAATTAGTAGCAACCCAGTATTCATAGAACCTTTTAACTGCTGCACCAAGCATGCTTGTCCCGAAGGTCAGCTGCCGAACCCCTTCGACTCCCCATGTACGCTCACAGACAGAAGCGCTGCGTTTCAGGACATGAGACATGAGCATCATACAAATACTTGAAAGGCTGGATGCCTATCGAATTGTCATCTGTTTGACCATATCGCCTCCTTTGCCCGTCACGCCTCCCTCCCTTGAAATTGCTGAGGCAGAGCCAGGCTTCTTCTCAAAGATCTTCCAAAACTTGAGGCTCTCATCCGCAGCTTTCAATTTTGTTAATGAAAATCTTATGGCAGCACTATCAGAAAGAACTCACCTGCTGTAGCGAGCATTTGGCCGTCGGGGCTCAGGCAGCTATGAAGTACTCTCGTCTCATGTGCTGGGATCTCCACATTTCGGACCAGGGTGGGGTAGCTCCATATGCTGAGCGAGTTGTCTGGGAAGCCACTGGAGCTGACGATCTCGCGATAGTGGTTGCTCCAGCGGAGGCTTGTCACTTGTGATCCAGTGTCGATGCTGTTCGTACGGGCACCTGTGGTTGTGTTCCAGAAGTGAATGTGCCGGTCATACGAGCCTCCCCCTGTGGCAAGGAGGTTTGGCTGCCAGGGGCACCAGCTCAAAGCCTTGACTGCTGCACGGTGGTTGGTCTTTTGAAACTTAGGTGCGCCCAGTGACCGAGCATCCCAGATGGAGACAAGATTGTCATTGCCACCAGTCGCAAGCTGGGAACCATCAGACCGCCATTCTAGTCCACACACTTCTGAGGTATGGGATACCAGCTCAGCAACTTTGTGTTGGGCGACGCGGACGTCATGATTATAGACTAAGCCGCTTCGAGCTCCAGTTGACAGGATGTGCTTATTCCAGCCCATAACGCCAACTCGAGTATCATGACCGTGCATGCTTCGAAGCTTTGTGCCTTCTTCCACATCCCAGATCTGAACTTCACCTGTCCCTAGACCGACGCCAACGTATGCCCCGTCCCCACTCCACTTGACGCTGCTGACATAAGTATCTGCTGAAGTTTCGAGCAAGCTGCTGACAGTACCAGATTCTGCAGACCATACGTAGACGTTTCGCTCGAGTCCAATTGCTACTTGGTTACCTGAGCTCCAGTCCAGAAGGTTGAGATAGTAGTCATCGACAAGCCCAGGTGCGTCTAACACGCGTTCTGGCGCTGTCAAAACCCTCCGGCGGAATTGACCAGACGAGGCATTGGCAGGTTTCAGCGGACGATTGTACTGTGACCTAAGGTCAATAGGTTTTGAAGATTCTGGTGGTGCTGGCTTGAAAGCAAGGATGCGGGTATTGAGAGACACTCCACAAGCCGTGGCAAGTGAAGACTCGTAGGCAAGAGCATCCGGAGCAGGTTTCGTATAAGATTTGGTGTCGTCACCGTCTTCCAGATTCAAACCTTCAAGGGCTAATGTAGCATCATCTTCTGCCGCATGGCCGCCTAGATCAAAGGCGCTGGCAGCGTTTGCTAGCACCGTTGATCCCTCTCCGTTGCTTGTCTTTGGTCGCTGGTTTTCACCATCAAATTTTCCAGATCCAGCCGTGACTATGCCCTCGCTAGCTTGCCTATCTGGGATGAAGCGATCCCCAGCTCCAACGCGAATAGTTGTCTTGCCCGACCTTGTACGGAGGGGACCTTTCTTTCGACTTGCACTCTTGGATGGGGTCTGGCCAGATGTGGTGCCAGTCCCTGTCAAGGTCCAATCGGAAACTCCAAGCTCGAGATGTTTGGGAGACTTCTTAGCTTTGGCGATGTTTGACTTCGGCGAGTCTCGAGGAATTGTTCTTGATGTCGACCTCGAGAAATATGAAGAGACATTGCCGTATACAGATTGAGACACTATCCGATTTCCTTCTGCTGTTTGCCGTGGAGGTGTGAATGGAGAGGAGTTATTTGACGCATTGTTTGCGAGACTTGTTGTCCGGGTACGTGGGGAAGGGGTGAGGGGCATGCGTCCACCAGCAGTACGTGCAGAGAACATGCCATGATGGCTTTTCAGCGGTGTTGATACTGATGCTGTTGCCATTTTGTAATATCAAATTGTGATCGAATGGACAATTGAATGTATCGACCAGTGTCTGTAGTTGAAGACTTGTAGTCTTTCAGGTTAGTAATATTCGATTAACCAGCGAGAGCTTGTCAAATGTCGCTTGGTGTCCCCGGACTCGTAAGAACTTCCAAGAGTCTCAATTTAATGGATCCTGGATATTTTGTTGTTAGTAGTCGATATGGTAGAGCCGGTAGAAATGTTTGTTAATCGGTCCTCTGCAGAGATCCTCTAGCAATCGGTGGGTCGATCAATCAAGTTTATGATGATCTAATGGATTGGAAGACTTTCTCGTGCGAGAGGTAAATATGTTTGCAATCGATGCAGAGAGCTAGGGAGGTGTGGAGGTGGGGAGAGATGAAGATTAAGAAAGTGGGCGTACGGAATGAAGATCACAACATCATAAGCCGCTAAAAGCTGCCGGCGCTGCGGGCGTCGCACCAAGCAACAGACCCCTGACTAAGCCCTGCGAGGCGAGAAAGCGACGATGCTTGGCTTTACCCATTATCGAAATGGGACTGTATTGCTCGTTGCATGATATTGAGATTAAGAAAACGGTACCTTGCTTGATCACTACTTTTGTGTTCCCCTCGCACCAGTATCGACGGCTTGAAGAGTGTAGAGAATTGCCGAAATGAGCCTATGAGGAATCTACTGCTGCATAACGACCATGAACCACCTTCAGGATGGCTCTAGGCCTAGCCTTCAGCAAGCCAATACTCCATCAGGATCATCTTGGAGCACTTTTGGTCAAAGTGTGAGAACTCCAGGGTCGGCATCTTCATCAAATAACACGTACCTCATGCCTACTAGTCCGTCAAAAAGAGCTCGGATATCTAAAGACAGTTATAAGCCAAAGATCTCCAGAACTTGTGGACAGAGGCCAGCTTGTCTGGTCAATGCTTCCGTCACGTACTGTGGCAATAATCAAATATACGCATTTGGAGGCTTTGACCAGTACACAGACGAAGGTGAGTCTGTTTCCTACTGGTAACCTTGTCGCTTTTCGGCACCTTGATTCTGAAACATTCATAGTATACAATCACGTGCTCAAGTTAGACCTGGAGAATCTGCAATGGACGCTGGTCGACAACTATGGGGATATCCCGGGCGTGAGAATGGGTAGACCCAGGAATATCATCCAACTGTACAATTGGCTAATTGTGATTCTAGGTCATACCGCGTGTCTGTGGCAGGGCACTAGATTGCTAATATACGGCGGGGAGAACGAGCATCGAGAATACCTCTCGGATCTTGTAATATACGATATCAAGTCCTCTCATTGGACCCAGCCAGAAGTGCGAGGTACTATACCTAAAGGAAGAGCACGCCATGCTGCGGCAGTCCATGACGATAAGCTTTTTGTCGTCGGAGGCCTTGCTGGAACAGACACTTATACACTAGACGAGATATGTTATCTCGACTTGAAAAGCTGGACATGGTCCCGGTCCTGGAGTTTCGTTGCACGTTTTGACCACTCAACATGGATCTGGGGAGGTCGGATATGGGTGTATGGCGGTCTTGGACCAGATATGGAGCGTTCTGGAGAACTATTATCACTAGACCTTAAGAGTAGCCCCGCTTTTCGATCAGTCCCTACCTATGGCGCGTCAGAATCTATTGCGGAAAGACCAGGACCGAGCCCGCGTTCACACTTTGGGCAATACAATCAACATCAGCATGTCGCTGCAGGATCTAGTGGCTATGCAGCTAATTCGAGTAGTGTGCAGATCCGCAATTCATCATTGATTGCAAAGCCTGTTGCCCCAGGAGCAATATCATCTACGAAATTCATATCTGGACCTAATGTTCCTTCGCCAGCCCTGGGTACCCACTTTCATGTGTATTCATCTGGTGCTCTTCTAGATTTCATCACGCCAGCAGGTACTAACCGTTTATCAGAATGCAGTCTTTCCGCATTGGAGCTTAGTGATCAACAATGGCAGAAATTGGCCGACGGACCTGAGATATTCGAACCCCCTTACCGCTGGCACTACTGTGCTGTAAATGAAGATGGCACACAAGCGTGGCTGTTGGGATGCGCGCTGGAGCCCTCCGAAAATGGTGCTGCTAATTTCGAAGAGTACCTCAGCGATGTCATAGCACTTGACTTACGCGAGTTTGGTCTGCTTGGCAACGATTTGACATGGGAGCCAGGGACAGAGAAGTCGAAGATGAGTACATCTGATGCGCATTCTATCTCGAAATCAAATCGACTAGGCTTAGATCTCGCCTGCATGTTTGATCGCTTGCCTGAAGCGGGAGGGGGCAGTGATTTTGTTATCACCGCTAATAAGGAGGACCAAATAGACGATGAGGCCATGTCGGCATCTTCTTCGATGACAGCCAGCTCTCACGCAGTAGGCTTCCTCAACGCTTCTGCTCAGACCTCATCTCCCATCCACGTCCACAAGTTGATTTTGCAGGCTCGCTGGCCGCACTTCAACCGAGTCTACAACTCTCAGATGTCTGAATTTCATACTAGGAAATTACACATTGATGAACCTTACAGTGTCGTTCGAGCGTTCTTGTACTATTTGTACACGGATGGTATCGACAGACATCCGGAGTATTGTCCGGGTCTTGGACAGGTAGCAGGCCTCCTGGTGATGTCGGATGTATATGACTTACCGGAGCTGCGCCTGCAATGTGTTCGTCGTCTGAGCAGAGAATTGGATGTCGAGCATGCTGCCGTGGTATGGGAGCGAGCAGGGACTGCCAACGAGGAATGGCTTCGAAGACGTGCGGCAAACTACTGCCTCACTCATTGGGGACGAGTGGTGAGGACTGAGGGGTTCCGCAGTCTTAGTCGGCGCAGTATGCTTGAGCTGCACGAAGTGATTGATGTTGATGGCAGAGTCATTGGAGGCGAGGAATTGGAGGTTGTGGGAGGCTTTGGGGGTGGCAAGTTCGGCGTTGGCGGTTCCAGCAGTGAAACGGCCAGAGGAAGAGACAGGGCACAAGGAGTTCATGGAGCTGATGAGATTGAGGATAACGACAATCAAGATGACGAGGGAATGGAAATCAATTGACAATTTCTTTTCAGAGCAAGGTGTTGGAAGGTTCTTCTGTGGGGCTGATAGCTCCCCGTGTTTCATTGGCCCGGAGCTCATCATCATGAATACTGCTATACCTAACAATAGACACATTGTCAGATAATATGAAGGATCAAAGTTTATTGAAGAGTACGTCGCGCAGGAGTGGCCAGCCTGGTAAGGCCAAAAAGTCTTACTGCATTCTCCGTCTGAGCCGCAGCACTGGTCTAGGAGCTCGTTCATACATCGCTGGGAACAGGGATGTTCGTCGAATTTTGAAAGCAAAGCTGGGAAGAATTCTCACTTGTTGCAGTAAACAGAAAACGCAACCTTCAAAATCCTCCCCAAAGCAGTGACCAACAAGGGATCTCCATGAGCGAGCCCAGTTTCTGACCGTTGGTGACAGTACCTGTCTAGCCTGTAAGAAAGTCGATGGATCGCTAGACCAAGTCAGGTACAGTCCCGCTCCGCCGCCCAGGCAAAACTCTAATTGAGGAGAATCAAGAAACGTCTTTCCACTCTTCCACGTCGCCAACGTTCAGAACCCTACTGCTCCATCCACGTTCGTTCCTACGTACATCTATCTCCCTTCACTTGAAGCTTCGTCCTCCTTAGAAGATTCCGCATGGGGGACGATATCACCGCTTGCGCCACTGCCCAGCGTTTTCGATCCTCCAACTTCGCAAACACTCAATTCAGATCCTCACCAGAGGCCTGAGGTTACACGCATCTAACGAAACACCGCCGGATCTGTGAAGAAGTGAGGCGGATCTGAGTATCGATTATCATCACAAGAGGCGCAAACAAGCTTGTCCTTCTACCTCTCTTCCCCACCTCTCTGCACCAACAACGGATCGATCAGGGCGCATCGTATTCGGGGCCGAGAGTGTCCTCATCCGACCACTCATATATTCCCCTCCAGAGCCAAAGCCCAGTCGCCAAAATTCCCGGACACGAGGCGAGAGCCTCCCTTCTAAGGGGTCAGCTCTCAGACAGAACATACGAATACCAGCCTTACGCTGGCGGATACCACGCCCGGGAGGGATTAGGACCCTACCCCGCTGGCAGTGGTCAGGCAATCAATTCCAAGATGTATAGGCCAAATTCCGTCTGGACATGGGCCTTTGTTGGGGTGACTTGTGTTCAAGCTGCCATAGTCTTGGCCTTGGAATCGTGCGTTCACCAATGCCCCAGACACGACCGATCTCTACCAAATGCTACTATTTCTGCACCGTGATGGCGGAATTGAGGTCGAGTCGTCATATTCGCTGGAAGCTAACTCTTTGATCCAGATACGTCTTTTATCTCTTTCAGACGAGTCTCCAAGACCACAGCAACAACAACGCCGCTGAACACACCATCCCAACTTTTCTCACGCTATACATCTTCGGATTCATCTTCCAGCTACTTTTGGTTTACGATGCACTTCGGTTGAAGAACACCATTCAGATAATCGGACTATGCATTTTCAACAATGCATTGTTGATATACGCCGCAGTCCAAGGAACACAGATCCACGACGCTGTCGATCAGCTGGGACTGAATATCAAACCTACAGTATGGAGCGCAGTGAAGCCGTTCCTGATTGCCATACCTTGCGTGATCGCGTTGGGGACAATTGCCATGTCTTTTGTGGCTAGGAAGCTATACGACGAATTCGCCTGGACCATCTACAAGCACATCAGCGCTGATCTGAGAATGAAAAGGAGATACTTGACATATCAGGTACATCTCGCTTTTGCCAATTTATTACTGTACTAAGTCAGGGGTCTAGATCTACATTGCCTTGCTTAAATTTGACTTCTTCTTTTTCCTTGGCTTCACCATCCAGTTCATCGTCATCGTCGTGGACAAGAAAGACGTTGAATTTGCGCTGACGATTGCCGCTATACCCGTCACCATTCTGATACTTATACTGGCTGGTTATATCACCAGAAAGGAAAGCACTGTGGGAATGGTAGCTATTATTGTAGGCACTCTCACCCACTAGGGCCCTTGAGATCAAGTCAACTGACTGAATCTGACTTAGACGCTTTACATTGGTGGATTGGCCTATTTTCTGTTCAAGCTGGTCAGGATGTATCAGCCTAGCCGAGCTGCGCCCTACCTCAAGGTCCGCAAATCTCTAACGACTTTCGCTGTCATCACCATCCTCCTGATCATCATTACAATCATCAACGCCATCATGTGCGCGATCAATTTTCGAAAAGGACTCAAGCCGTACATTGCAAAACGGAAGGTGGAAAGTGAAGAGGAAAAGCCAAACATGATGGAGATGCCTAATCTGTCGCATGGGCCTGTACCGAGCCGTATGACTATTGATTAGAAGAGTGCAACCTCGAAAATCGAAAGGGTCCCTAATAGTTGTCATATACAAGGCCCAAGAAGCAAACAGGCGAATGCATTACTAGGCGTGCGTGCGATACCCATGATGGAGTCGGGAGCAACAGATGATGAGGATTTTGACGGTGGGTTGCTGCGTATTCAACGGATTTCCCATGGATGTTTTTTGAATGTCATGACTCTGGAGCCAGGACCTGGCGGGATGAGGCCTTCATGAGATAGAGTATGTCAGAGCAATATTCTATGTCTTGTCAATGTTCCCAATTTAACGGCAATCTTAGTGCTCAAAGAAGACATAACGTTGCCTTCTCTTAAGTGATGATGGCTCAGCAATAGGGGATCGAGTCATGACGAGAATCTTGGGATCGCTTGAGTGGAGGCTCACCGGAGTTAAAGAGGGCGAATAAGGTTAAAGCCCGCGGCTAGATTAGATAAGGTAGGTACAATTAATGACACGCTGAGGCGCGAGCATGTTTCTCGTTGTGAACTTGTGATACACAATTCTGTGATGTGATATTGAGTGGACATTTGCTCGTCGCTGTAGCATTTGGATCTTTCTACACGCAAATCTAAATCTTCTTCTTTACGAAATCATGTCTTCAGGTGAATTGGCCCCGTTTCAATTCAATCCTTTGATCGGAGAGCGCAATTAGAGCAGTAGATGCTGATCCCGTTTGTCGCAGATGATCAAATCCTGGAGCGACTGGCAGGTGACGGCCAAATGGATTAGTGTGTACTTTCAGTTGGCAAAAGGGAAGCGCATGTTGATGCCCGACGCAGTGCAGAATGGCCCGGCCTCCTCGAACGAATCTTGCCCAGATTAGAGCATGTACGCAGGGTCTTTGGACCCCTTGTGGGTGCTTTTTGACAATGCCTCCAGATTGCATATAACGACTTCCCTGTGCCCGGGATCCCTGTCCCAGACTTTATCCCGTCATCACAGGACGAGGAATCGACTCCAGTGCAACGAGCACCAATCCCAAAGGAAGAATCCTCGACCGACAAGCCTTCATTGCCAGAGGAAGCAGCGCTGGAGAGGTCAGAACGAGACGCTGAGCAGGAGCTGCCAATAAAAGATGAAATCTCAGACATCAAATATCACCGACAGAGCAAGTCGCCCCGTTCAAACACCATTGCACCACCGCCAAATACCCTCCCACCACCTCTCCTCTCCCTCCTCCAAACCATCCAATCGACCCTCTCACACTCCTTCCCTGCCTCCCCACCGCATACTGCCCAACGCCTCGCCGAGCTCCTCCTCCGCCCACGAACCCACTACCGCACACTCCCCTCATACCTCCGCGCCCTCGACCGCATCGTCTCCGTCGCCAGCCCAGCCTCCATCTTCCCTCTTCCGGACCTAATGGCCGGCACCACCACAAACGGGCGCATGCTCAACGGCACATCGAGTCCTAGCCCCGGCCCGACTTCGGACGAAAACTTCATCGGCGGGGCAGAATTGACGGAAATCCCTTGGTTGAGGAATACCGTTGGCAGTCCCCCAGCATCGATATTACAAACGAATGCGCCCGCGAGCGATTTGAGAACAGAGAGCACGAGCTTGATTGACGGACCGAATGGCGCGGGGAGCGTGGAGACGGTGACGGTCAACGTAAACGGCATTTCCAATTATCCTCCACGGGAAGAGAATACCCATGGTATCACGCAGGGTGAATTGCTGCGGCAGGAACAAGAAGCCGGAATTGTGCCTGTGCCGTCCTCTCCGCACAACGGGCGGGTCACGAGAAGCAGCGCCGCCGCGACCGCTGCTGCCTCGCGAGCCGTAGGGTTAGAGCCTGACGAGGGCATAGGTCTCGAAGAGGAAGCTGAGACTGTGCACGCAAGGGGTCCGGGGATCATTGGTATGGAGGATATGGGACCGCAGGCGCCGAGCAGTGGATTGGCTGGCGGGTTGGATCTAGAAGGTGCTCTGGGGAGGAGAGGAGAGGGTGAGACGATTGTTGGGAGGTCTGATGAGGCGCGGGAGAGAGAAGAGGAGAAAGATGGGGATGGGGATGTAGTGGTCGCGGACGCGGACGGCGTTGCTGAGGGAGATGTAGGGGCGGATGTGAGCGGAGAGAATAAAGGGGCGGATGCTGTTGATAGTACGATGCTATAGATGATATCCAAAGAACTATGAATCGATTGACTTCATATGTTTCGGTGCCAAGACAAGTGACTGCCACAAAAACCAATTGCATTCAGCCGCTGAAAACTAACATAACGACGCCTCTTACTGTCAAGCAATCTAGCGTCTCCTCGCTCTCTTGCACTTCGTCTTTCAATGAACAAAGTCTGTTTCGCCGTCAACCCTTCTCGTTGCTATTCATACGAGAGGACATGCTCCTTCCCTGATAGCCACAAATTAAATTCACAACGGCGCCCTTGGTTTCCTTCGTCCAAAAGTCACACTAGGTTCGTCATCATCAACGTCGCCAGGGCCATCATCGTACGAATCTTCCTCGAAACGCGTAGCTCTGCTCCTTCTTTTCGCCGGCGGGTCATCTTCATCGTCCGTCTCTTCTTCTTCTTCATCTGTGGCGCTTTCTGCGTCCTCCTCAACTCCGCTCTCTTCTTCGTCTTGTACCTCTATGTCTTCGTCGTCACTTGAGCTTGTTTCATTGGTTTCACCGCTGCCTTCTGTTACGCTCGGAACGGCGAATGGACGCCTTTCGTGGCCCCTATATCGCCTTCTGTTCTGTGTAATACTTTGGTCTTCCGACTCTGGTCCAACTCCGGTGGCCTCTTCTTCATTGGCAGATTCAGCCTCCACGCTACTATGATGCCTGTCTCCCGCGTCCACTGAGCCGTCAAGGCTGCCTTGACTGTGTAAGCCAACTCGCGAATCGAGTCCGAGGCTCTTACTTTGATTGTTCTCATTGTGGCCCGTATCGCCTCTTTTCCTCTTACGTGAGGGATGGCCACTGTCATCACTGTCATCGTCATCACTTCCACCCTCACTGCCCTCTTCGGCCTCTTCGTTGTCTCTTGATGTGGAGCTCCACTTGTCAAGGATGTGTTTATTTTTATTCTTTGCAGATAATACTTCCTTGGCCTTTTCTTGTGAAGATTCAAAAACAGCATCTGGAAAATGGTGAAATGGTATTGACGGGATTTCTGGATCACGATACTTTCTGTCAGGTTTCTGAGGATTTTTCTCTCTTTCCCCTGAGTTTGGTCGCCAGTCACCTGGAGGCATATCCTTCATTTCGTTGTCGATATAATAAAGGCGTTCATCGGGCCTGGGCGCTGGAGGTGTGGTACGAATTGTTGCGTGAGAAAACATCTCCTTGTGTATAATATCCCGGTAATTCTTGACGTTGCTTCGAAGTTCATCGATTCTGGTGCGCTTCCAGGGCTTAATTATGAGACAATCTCGGACAGTGTCTCTCAGGTGGCTGCTGTATTCAGGATTGCGGCTCGTCGTGATTTTGTTGATGCTATAATGAGGGTCCTCAACGTCACGAAAAGTGACTGTATTGACTCTTCTCAACGTCATCAACTCATACATAGTAGCGCCAATGCCCCAGACGTCAGTATGACTGAGAATACGATATGGTGCTTTATCTTTGATTTTCCGTGCAAGCCAAAACTCTGGTCGCTGCTCCTTTACATCAGTCAGCAATGTTGAAAAGCAAAAGCAAGGCTGAAACTTGCCGGCGCCATATACGGTACAGTCCCCATGCCATAAAGCTTGGCTGGGTTATTGGGATCCAATGGCTCCGTCATTCTGGCGAGTCCAAAATCACCCAATTTTGCGCTTGGGTAGTAAGGCACTCCGTCGATGTCGGAGTTCTTCTCCGCGAGGAAGACTGCGTATCAATCAGCATTGGGGCAGGAAAGCAACCACAACAGTCTGGGAAATTTAGGCTAATACGGATCGTGAGGAGATGAGATGTTTGAGATACAAGACTCATAAACAGAATGTTTCTTGCTGGAGCTCAAGATGTCATTCAAGCATACATTCTTTCGTACAGTAACAGATATGCTGTCCCAGGAGGTGCAATGTTACCGAGCATTGCAGCAAGAACGGTGCAAGACTAAGGGACTCACCGTTTTCTGGTTTTATGTCCAGATGTACAACTTGAAAATTCCAATGCCCGTCAGGTGGCCCGTCGCGCATTGCGACAGCTACCTCAACGAGGTAATAGAAGACCTCCCAAAGAAACGGCTCCGGCAGATAGGCTCTACCAGAGATCAACAAGAGTATCTCCACCAGGCGGGGTTACTAGCAGTCGACCTACCTAAATCTTCTGTATCTGTCGATTAGTAATTTCAAGTCACCGTAAGGACAGTACTCCATGTAGAGACGGTGGCATTGTTGATGAAGATATCGCCTGTATTTTTTGAGGCGGACCACCGCTCGACATTGGGTCTTCTTCATCAAATTCATGATCTTAACCTCCTTGGGCACCTTCGGCTTGAATTTTCCCTTATTGCCTCCTGTAAATTCCTTGACGACTATGTGCTACCACCCATCAGTTTCTTGGAAAGTTGAACAGACGAATGCGTATACATCAATGATCCTTCCGTTATCATTCACCTTCACCCACAGGCCCGCACGACCGAAAGCTCCCTTACCCAACGGCCTCTTCCCGACCCACTGCCCTTTAAGACCGCAGTCTGACCTGATGAACGAAGCTTGATCCGCATCCCAAAGCTCGACATCTTCCTTGGTTGGAGAGCCAACAATGGTCTCGTTCAATGCGGCATCTTTGTTCGCGGGGTCGCTCGATAGGGTACTGTCGGAGCTAATCGACCGCCTTGTCGCATGTTCGAGGTTAGAGGCAGCGTCTTCATCCTCTGAGGGAGAGTCAGGGGGACTTTCGGTCTCGCGGGGCCTTGACATGGGTTGAGCCGAGTCACTTGTACGTTAGGCGTGGTAATCTTGCTTTCTGGGCTTCTTTGGAGGCGATAATTTCAGAAGGCCTCCCTAACTTATACAGCTCACAATGAAAATGTCTTGATCAATGGAGAGGGAGAAGCAGACTGCAGACGACCAGACTTAATTACGCAGAGGCGTTTTGAAGGGCTAAGACAATCTTGAGCTCTGCAGGGGTTGTGACATAAAAGACAAGATCAATCAGCAACATTGTGCTCTTTGCGGAAGAAATCAGACAGTTGGACTGTCACAAAGGAACCTCCGGAGAAGTCCCGTTTGCGGCGATTCAGCAGAAGGAGGAAGACAATGCATGGCTCTTGGACTTGCCTAGACCAAACATGGCGAAATCTCATGAGTTGCGGAAAATGAGATTGACAGGTGCAAGTGCTTTCAGGCTGATACATGGTCCGATTGATGTTTAGACCCAATGTCCCATCAATCGGTATTGAATACTGTTAAGCTAGGTGAGACGACGTAGAGCGTATGCAATTCGTAGCTCTTGAAAAAGTCCAACTCATCATTCAGGGTTTGGAAGAAATCTCCGAATGGCATGAGGCAAGGGAACATGTCGTGCCTGGCTTCCAATGCTCGAGATGACAACGACAATTGCGGGGCTTCACCCGGCGGAGTCACCCATTCCACAACCAGATCCAACTCGGAGAAAGCAGTGGTGGGCGTAGAAGAGATATGGAGAGGGAAGGATCAGCAAGCTTGTCGTGCATCACGATGCCAGGGAAGTCAATCTGGCAGACCCTCCTAGTGCCAGATCTGGCAGAGGAGGGGACGAAAGGGCCAATGGCGGCTTGGCGCCAGACAGGGATGAGCCAATCACGATAAGGTCTGCCCCCCAATCGAGATTCGGTGGCCGAGGGAAATTGGAAAGCACTAAGACACCAGCTGTTCGAGGCCACACCGGACGCTTCGGAGCTGACGGTAGTCTGATGGCGACGGCAACAAGGCTCGCTTCTCCTCTCGTGCCGCCGTCGTCGTTGTCGTCGTCGTCGTCGCTTTCATCTCTGGTGGGTAGAGCACCGAGGTATTTGGCGCATCGCCCTCACTTGCGACTCACTCCACCCCTCCTCCAGTTCCGCGACCCATCGACATGTCGTACAACTTCGTCGGATCTCCCGAGTCCTCGGATCGCTCACTGCCTCGCCATTCCTCTCACAATGCTGCAAGGCGGAGCAGGGCCGGCTCCCGTGCCAGCTCGCTCGACAATCGCCTCTCCATCATAGCCGAAGACAGCAATAATCCTCCGCCGCTGCCGCCCGTCCAGCAGACTCACAATCGCCCTTTCAGCCGGAGGTTTCTGGGCGAGCCTCCGAGGTATCGAGATGGAAAGGAGCCGCCAAAGTACAGCCTCTGGGATGTCACAGGTCCGAAAGGAGAGAAGTTTGAGGATCTGAGGAACAATGCCTACGTCGCCCGACGAGGAGGGTGGAAGCGGATATGCCTGGTTGCGTTCCTGGTGATCGCTTGCATCGTGGCATTGGTCGTTGGTCTTGTCGTTGGTCTACGCAAGAAGCACACCAGGTGCGTCAAGTTGATGCCGTCTCTGAGATTGACGTGCTGACTTTACCGTATTACAGCGCCGCGCCTGCTCCCTCGCCTTCGCCCTCATCCCCCCCCAGTGCTGGGCCTTTCCCCGCCGGATCTTATACGTTGCAGACATTCCTTGATACGACCTCCTCCAATTGCACATCAAATCCGGCGAGCTGGAATTGCCAGCCATCCGTCACATATGCCACCTCCCCTACTGATTCCATGGCTACATTCAATTGGATCATCGCGGCCTCGGGTCAAGGCTCCTCCCAAACCTTCACAATATCCTCTACAGACAATCCTTTCGCCATCGACTTCTCCAGTGCCACACTTTCTCTCGTCGGCTCTGGCACCCCGAATGAACGCTACACCTTTACCACAAATGTTCAAAAAAATGGCTTTCCATCCTTCAACGTCAAATGTTTCTTCAACGACACCCAGTTCACTGCCAATATGTACACCAAAAAGCCAAAATCATACCCGTCCAACTCCGCAAGCCCAAGCCCTTCCTCTTCTGCTGTCGGGGCTGTAGCAACCGGCACTGGTTCGGCAGGCGCTCCTTCAGGAGGCGACTTTGCAAACTGGAACTTTGCAGTCGAAGCTAGGCAGTCGATTGGCGGCGGAGTGGATGTACCGGCTTGCTACAAATGGATCAACGGACAGGTGGGTAGCCGAATCACGAGTGGATATACTGTTGAGCCGGCCGAGAATTTCTGCAGCTGTGCGTATAAGAATTACGACCCTTGATATACTGGATTTCTTTGATTTTGTCATCTGCTTCTATTTATTTTACGACGTCTTGCAAGCGAGGCGTTTTGGGTCCGGACACAATGGATATTCCAGGGACGTTGGGACAGTCGATGAAGGTCTTTCAGGCGCTCATTGGATTCGAAAGTATATGCAAGTTGTAATCATCGACCCATAATCATCTACTTTTCGTCTTCAAAAAGATTGGGATGCTCTCGAATGATTGTCACCTTGGTTCGGACATGCAAAAGTGTATGGGATCAAAACACTTAACGCCATCAGCAATCGTGAAATTTTGGACTCAATTAATGAACCCTCATAGCGTACTCAATCTGTTGGGCGTCATAACATTCGGCTTTGGCTCGCAGGAACAAGCGCTTCATGCGATCCTCCCGATACGGCATGCTTCTCTTCTACCCAAATAACAGCCGATCGATGCGCAAACGAACTTACCCTTAAAAATCGTCTGCAGAAGCTGACCTGATCGTTAGCTAGTGAGTCCCAATGCTACTTCCACCGCCAATATGAGCGTCACCCTGATTCAACCAGCCCTGAGTGCTTCAGCGGTCCCATTGTTTGCTTACAACCCACCATCCCCCCCTAATGTCTACAACTGCGACGAATACTATGCTTACCCATCCCCACCTCTCATCGCCGACTGCCGTCAAGCGTTCAAACTACTTCCAAATGGTCCGACGCCCGAACCGTTTTACACCGAACCAGGGGCGGATAGGCAGCACGTACTTCCACTCAGTGTGCACTATGGTCAGCAACCCCCAAGATCCTACGGCCCTCCTTGAAACTCGTGTAACATGATTATCCTTCAGGCACATGCGAGATCATACTCCACACATCGGGCCCGGCGGCACCAAAAGACAACCCCACCTTCATCGTGCCCAACGACATCCGCAACATGGCAGGCTACCTAATGGCAAAATGCGTCTTTGTCAGAAAAGGAGGCATGATCACCAAGAACCTCGCCAACGCAATCGACTTTCTCCTCGACACCGACGACCCCATCGACTTCGATGGAGACCCCTTCCGTACGTGTGATCCTTTCCATATGCCCTCTCTCTAATCCATAAGTAACAACCTCTCATCCCAGCCATCTCCTCCTCCTTCCTCAGCCTCCACATCTGGAACCACGCCGGCCCCGACCCCGACATCGACTGGAACCCGGGCGACAACGACCCCACCGTCGGCAAGGCGATACAGCAATCCCTCCGGAACGCATTCAGAGCGGCTCAGCCGGGTAGTGCCCGCCGGATGGAGTTGGGACGGAGGGATTTTTATGTTGGCGTGGCGGCGGATCGGATGCGGAGGGGGGATGATAGGGCGGTTTGGTGGACGGAGAGGGATGTGGTGGGGTTGGTGGGGGTGGGGAAGGGGAGTGGTACCGTTGTTTGATTTGTGGGGGGTTTTGGTTGGAGTTTGGGTGTGTTCGGGAATGATTAGTTCAAAAAAGGGGTTAAGTCCTAGCTTCAAATTTTCCGGGACAGTATTGTCCCTAGCAAAGGGACCGTTACCACTTCGTTTTCCTTTCCCTCTTTCTTCAGACTGGTGTACACATTGAATGCGAAGGAGCTACAAGTCTTGTCGTGCCCAAAACATTCTGGTTTTGGCTCATGACCAACTTCCGAATGACGATCAGTCTCTATCACTCTACCTTACTCACCCCGCTTGTGGGCTTGTCATACTTTGAATTGTCTAAAGGAGAAGTAAGGCCTTTGGTATTTGATACAACTGGCGTCGAAGGTCACAGTCCTGAAATGAATCCCTCAGACGACACTCTTACCGGGGGAAATCGGTCACCAGCATCACTAATGGAACAACTTTACAGAACATGTTTAACAGTAGATTTAGTTTGCATCATCCATGGGTATATACCGGAAACCAATGCACCTATCTCATGCCTCATTGCTTCCTTCCCCCCCTTCCAGATACTCCGGAGGCGGTAACTCCTTCCCCTTTTCCGCCCCTTCATCCACCCCAGAAACCCACACTTTCCCCAACTCAGCATCAATCTCATCCCTTCGTTTCCGCCATCCCTCCACCTGAGCCAATCGTTCCCTCAGATCTTCCAGCTCCCTTTCCACCGATTCCTTCTCCTCCTCCGTCCCTATCCTATCAAACGTCCACTCCTCACCTTCCTCGCCTTGGCCAAGATCCAGGTTCCAGTCGTGGTATCGTTTCAAGCTGACTCGCGTGCTTATCGTAAGGAGCGTGATGCCTCTGTCCTTGCATCGCTCGTAGAGCAGACCTTCTACGTCGGAAGAGACGGCAGATGTGCCCTCGTCGATAACGGCGTAGCGGGGCTCATGGTACAGCAGCCTCGCGAAAGCCATTCGCTGCTTCTCGCCTCCACTCAATACGTCCTTCCATTCTTTTCTCACGTCCCATCCACCTTCTCGTTCTGGTAGGTACCCTAATCGCACATCGTCGAGTATTTGTAAAAGCTCGCTATCCTTACGTTGCATGTCTCTCATGTCAACATCTGTGTGAGGGTAAATGACTTGATCCCTCAGTGTGCCACTAGCCAGATACGGCCTTTGTGGAAGAAACATTATCCCATCTGTCCCTGAGTTCCGCGGTCGAGAGACCAGACCGCGATAGACTGGCCACAAACCACCCAATACACGAGCAATGGACGATTTGCCAGCACCGTTGGGACCGGAGATTAAAACGTGAGCGCCGGGCGTTATAGTGAAAGATAGAGAGGGAATTAAAAGGTCACCAGGAAGAGGATATATAGCAGGAGCAATGAGAGGAGCGTTCTCGAGACGAACGCCATCATAGCCACGGTGAAGAGTCCCGAGAACGTCGCTGAGTGAGTATGGTTCTGGTGAGGTTCCACGAGGCGGATAGTAGGCTGAAGCATGGACGCGGTGGAGGGTGGATATCAGGGTGTAAACACGGGATGTATAGCCAGCTAGTTCAGAGAGATCTTTAATACTGTACATCATCCGTCCCCCTGCATCTGCAAGAGATAGCATAAGGCGTTTGTTAGTAATGAATTGTTGCATACGGCCATGTGAGCGGTTCGTAGTAGGAGATGTGGCAGGGAGCTCAGATTGTCCACCAATACCGCCCCATTCAGGAAGAAATACTGGAAGAGAGGTAATGAGGTAGCCGAAGGCTGACCAGGAATACTTGAGGACAAAGTCTTCGAGCATGTTGTATCGGATTTTGAGACGGTAGATACCCTCCATCCAGACTTTCAGGTCTTTATAACTTTTATCGAGGAATATCTTCTCCATATCTGCACCACCGTAGAAAGCTACTTCTTCGGCGTTCGCGATCAGTCGAGCGTGTAGGCCTCTGAAGTCTCCCTCTTTGCGACCTTCTACTGCCTTCAACTTTCCGAAGGGGGGCGATAGTCGTCTTAGTGCTGTTGCTGTTATGAAGTAGTTGGCAAGCAGGCCTGTGAGAGCTAACGGTCCGAGAGATCGAAACAACTGGTAGTTGAAGACAAAGAGATCTACAAGAGGCTTGCCAATAGATGAGTACAGAGACGCTGCTGAAGCAGTGAACAGAGTCAGATCATTAGTGATGAATTGGTCTGCACCTTGCCCGATCCCTCCATCGAGGTTCAATAGCTTGTAGTAATTCAGGCTGTCGTTTAAATAGAGATCATGGATGTATCGTGTAAGTCTTGTCCGGAAGGCTATAGCGACCTTACTCTGAAGGAACTTGATGGCGGCATTTGTGTACGATGCGAAACCTGCGGAGTCAGCCTATAGCCCAAACATCTGCACTTCATGGCATAAGTACCCCCTACACCACACCATTTCACAATGCCCCATAGAAAACTTCTCCCGTTACCAGCAACGAGATCTCTTACTATCTCTCCATCGAGTCGGGTAACCACCAGGGATAGGTATGTCCGAAGGAGTAGAAAGATCCCCTGACTGAATAGCAGACCAGACTCCTTACTGTTCCAATGCGGAATCATGATGCTCAACAGACTTAGAAATTGATGGATGAATGCAATATTGAGACCCGGCTTCGTGTTTGGTGGAGGGACCTGACCCGTCATTGGAGCATCACCAAGTCTTGCTGCCCTTGGCGGATTGAGAAAGAGCCTCCTATGGGCATCGAATGTCATAGGCTTCGTGGGATGGATCTTGACTTCCGCTGTCGAAGACCGGTATGGCACGAATATCGTCCTGGAGCCATCTTTGCCTCTTAGACCCGAATTTCGCCGTAGCAGGCGCTGACCTTGTGCCCTCTTGCTTGACCGCCGTCTAAGCCACTTCTGACCACCATATGCTCCAGAGATGATGGTGATGATCAAAGCTAATGTTGCTGCCACACGTGTTGCCTTGGTGCTAGTCTTGACCCTTGAGCGGATAAGTCGAACCCATGGCTCGAGAAGTCGCAGGAAAGGGTCGCCAGAGCCTCGTAACGTCGATTGAGCAGCCATTTCGACCTCCCCCTAGCTCGTGTACTTGGTCATCGGTTTCTGTAGAGATACAAATGGAGGGAGGTCGTGGGGGGCGTTTGGAAGAGCGGCCATCTCTCTAAGGCGAAAAGGGAAACTGGGTATGCCCTTCAGCCAGTGGGCGTTTTCAGGAGTGGAAGTACACTAAGTTTTCTTCTTGTCTTGAGAGATATAGAAGCTTCAATCCTCGGTTCTTAGGTGTCATACTGCATCCTTCCCCACATACTTACTAGAACTAAGCCTCGGCTGGTTGACGGAAGGAGTTTAGCCCCAATTAAATTATAGCTCCTCGACCCCGAAGTAAAATGTTTGTTCATCAACCAAGCCACGACAATCGATCAACAATCTTCCGTCTACCCAAGATTCAGATAGTGACCTAGTACCATCTTATTATCGAATCACTTAGTGATTACATATGTAGTCAAGGCTGAGAACCTAGCTCATTAACCCAAATGTCTATATTCAACTGAATCAAGAAAGCCCCTTTGTTTGCATGGATCACGATTCATTCCCGAGAACATATCAATCGGCCATTCATGGGCCTCAGAGTAGGCTGAGCGCATTGATCTCGGGATATGGCTCGTTTCAATATATTGTTAGTACAACTCGACAGGCGATTTCTAGTAGCCGCAGGAGAAACCTGCTCAAGCGATTGCTTCGTGCTCCACCGGGTCTAGTATGAATTTATCGAAACATTTTCGAGGAGACCTATGTACAAGCTTCAATTTTCCCCAAGGTATCCTTGAAGGGCACATGTCTCGAAGGTTGACCCGCACGCCACCTGTCAACTTCTTGCGGTTTCAGTGCACTAATGCGACGGAAGTCTGATATCCGCGCATCCGCTCCTCCAATAAGGAGAATAGGTAAAGTAGCGAATGACAGAAAGTATATTCATGTGAAGTGGAATGTAATTATATCGTGGTTTCTTTCTGTTGTTTTTCGATATTCCACTGGTGGAGGACTTTTTGCCCAGAGAAAGGAATTCTACGACTTTTTTCCTCGTGCTGAATGGACTACAAGGGTTGAGAGAGTGTCTTTGTGCAATGATTGCGTGGGCCCTATTACTCCTTTCAGCCTTGAGCTCCTCTGCAAAGCCGATCTATGAGGATCATAACCTCCGGCCATTTCAAGCACAGAAGCTCGGGATTAACGACCAAACGGAAGGCAATCATCTAACAACTGATTCGCAATTATGCCAACAGGATTGCAATTTCCTAATCGATTCAGCAGACTCAGCTGGGAGGGCACAAGCCTCTACTCTGGCAGAAGCTTTGGTTGTTACCCTGGGAGTGTCTAGCCGACAGACGGGGCTAGCGACGAGGTCTGATGCATCAGGGCGAGGTAATGTCCAAGGGACAGAAGTACTGACGGCCGTTCCGAAGATTGCCCTGGTGAAGAGAAATCAGATCAAACTAGTCTCTTTCAAGCCGTACAGCTACTTGTTCCCAGCCTCGATCGCAGCTGCACAAATGAGGGACTTTTTTGATGCAGTCTGGCTTGAATCTACGTACCGTTGGCCAGACGAACGACCGCCATCAGATTTTTTCTCAATCTCTCTAGGTTCTTTCCAGCTCACAATATCATGTCTAGGAGCGACTGTTCCGTAAGTTGCCTTTTTGGCTAAACTATCGCCAAGTTGTTTCCACAAGCCATTGAGATTCGAGACATGTCTCGAATCTTTTTAATCCTCAAGAAAATGCTGACTCCAATTTTACAGGTGGACTGTCATCGCGTCTGCTGCGAGGAGGTACTCCCTCTTTTGCCATCAAGGTCTTCCCGCCACATTTGACGCTTTCTACCTGGTAACGGGTAACTCCATCCCGTTGTGGATCAGTTTCCGTATCATGGATGAAGTGGTGCACAGGCCAACGAAACGCTCAAAACCTTTGCCGAGGTTATCCCACGGACAAGAAGCTGCTTCCCCAGCAGGTTCGTCTTTGAGCAGGCGCACTCTCATCCCCAGCTCTGGTCTCACCTTAAAGATGACTAATTTCAGGAGCTTCTTTGCCTTGGTACCAACTGTCCTCGCTGCCGCCAGACTGGAGGAATTTTACGACGTCATCGCTTTGAAGATCGAGACCGGGCAATTCAGCAATTGGCAGCCATCAAGATACATCATCTTGTCAATGTGGAACTTCGAGTTTAGTGTCTCCTGCGACAAATGTTTTGTACCATGGAGCTTAGTACAGGATTGGGTGATCGATATGGCCGCTCTGTCATCTCAGCAGTTTACGGGTCTTTACGAGGCTACTGTCAGGGGCGAGGGGCCTTTCAGCGGCTTTGTCTTTCTCATTCATATGAGACTGAAGGATCCGCGATAAAGAAGATCACTTGAGATCATCTGTCGGGCGTGTACATGCATGGACTGGAATCGCGTTTATGGACTTGGCTGGGAGACGTTCTCCCGAAATACGTCTTCCATGTATCTCGATAACCTTCGGCGAGTCGAAAGCGGCTAATAAGCCCTTGAATATTACTAGTCAACGACTCTCCAGACCTTTTTCATTCGTTCGTAGGGCTCCTAAGTAGCGTCATGGCTTTGTTCTGGAATCAAAATCGTGGCAAGTGTGATACGTGGACTTGGAACTGCGAGATCACATTCCGAGTACGATGGTCGACAATGCATTTCCAAAAATTCTTGAAAAAGGCCGATGCCCTCGAGATGACGATCTTCCACTATCAGCACTCGGGATCAAGACAACGAGGATAGGTCGAAAGGACAAGATGACGAGACTGCAATTCTATCTTGCTGAAAACCTGTAGGCTTAGATTGCAAGGCGTCCGCAGGCCAGAGAGCAACGCTTTTGATGGTGGACCGGTCCAACCACGGACTATCGGTTTGGACCAGTCCGTCCAGATGACTAAGCAGTTGGTTTGGGATTTGGACCAACTGGTTCAACATCTGGACCGACTGTTTGGACTGTTAGTTGAAACGGTCTGTAGAGTCTGACGAGATAGGTTTAGCGCATCCCTATAGGTTCAAGCCCTATGCAGAAAAGTAGCAACTCCACTATACAAGATGGGAACTATTACGTATACACCCCCTTTCTCTACATATACACCCCCTACTTCTCTACATATACACCCCCCTAAATCCGGTTAGCCTCCGCGGTTGCGCGACTACCTGACCGCGCAACCTCGCGTATCTAGTATATATACTTTTTGCTTCCTCAGTTACACTAGCTTTTAACAACTACTATATCGCCTCAATAACTACTATACTACCACCTCTAACCGGTCTATCAACAGATACGCTTAATAAGCTTATTCTCCAGGTCTAGGAGCACGGCAAATAATAGGGCTACGCGGTCGTCACGTTCCGTAGCAAAAAGAATATAAAACAACAATTTGTTAAAAAGGTATAGCTTCGTTACGACCCTAATGCTTAGTAATATCGCGACGACTAATCCGAATCGGGTTTAGCGCTTAAAAAAAGTTTCAAACTCGAAAACCTCGTTAAACGACTCCTTTTACTCCGGTCGCAAAGCTCTAAAGTTTTTCCGAAGGTTTTTCCGATTTTATAAGGTAGACATTTTCGACTATTACCTAGAGCTTTCGTACTCTATAACTACACTACTTCTTCTCTTTAAGACTACATAGGCTCTAAGATACAGCCCTAAGCTCGTACCGACGCTAGTTTATAGCCTTATAGCTATCGTAGTAACCTCGTCGTCGCTACCTAAGTAACTAGGCGAAATATTAAAAAAAACTATTAGTATCTTAGTATACGACATATTCGAAATAATTAATAATTCTTACTTACGTGTCTACTACACTACACCTACGTAATAAACTAATAAAATAACTTTAAATTATAATTATTAGAATAATTTAAGACCTTTATACGACTCGATTACTTAATTAATAAGGCTAGTGTATTAATATAGTGGCGTTAACTTAGTAGAGACTTATAGCGGTTGCGCGGTTAGGTAGTCGCGTAACCGCGGAGGCTAACCGAATTTGGGGAGGTATATATATAGAGAAGTAGGGGGTGTATATATAGAGAAAGAGGGTGTACACGTAATAGTTCCCTATAAGATCCGGATACTCTAACTAAAGAGGCTTAGCGGCTCTCGGTTACCCAGCCCTACGGTGAAACAGCTGAATCCCGCCTATGCAATAGGTGTGTTTTTCACCTTTTAACTACTATCCACTTTTCTTCTCTATTGCTACGTGGGCTACGAGATACCTACTATAAGGTCTTCCGAAGGTGGTTTATAATATTATAGGCGTCGTGCTAACGTCGTCGTCGACCCCTAAGGGAAGGGTAATAGAGAAGTATAAGTCTTAGCGAGTCTTAGCAATTTTTGACTAATCAGAACGCTCGGACTACTAACTAACTAGTTTAACTATCAGTTAGACTAGTCCAGGTTTTAAACCAACTGGTCTAGGGTTTGGACCACTAGAATGGACTAGTTGGGCCTTCGGACTGAACCGTTTCAACCATTAAAAGCGTTGCCAGAGAGTCAATTTTTAGAATCAAAGTAACGTTATTAATTTTGTATACAGAAGTCAAGTCTATAGCTAATGCAACCCTACGCTATGCAAGGCAACACTCGCTAAAATTGCCGAAAATGGGGTATACAATAAGGGAACGGATAGGTGTACACCCTCTTTTAATGCATATACTAGTACACCACTATTTTTATATATATACACCCCCCCAAATACGGTTAGTTCCCGCGGCTGCGCGACTATCTGTGCGCACAACCGCCGTAAGTCTACTCTACTATATTAATAGTTCGGTCTTATTAATCAAATAATCGAGTCTTACGGAGGTCTCAAATTACTCTAATAATTATATTTTAAAGTCGTTCTATTAGTTCGTTACGTAGGTGTAGTGTAGTAGCTACGTAAGTAAGAATTATTAATCATTTTAATTATATCGTATACTAAGGCGCTAACACTTTTTTTATTAATAATTCGCCTAGTTACTTAGGTGGCGATGACGAAGTTAGTACGATAGCTGTAAGGCTATAGACTAGCGTCGGTACGAGTATAAGGCTATATCTTAAAGCCTATATAATCTTAAAGAGAAGAAGTGGTGTAGTTATAGAGTACTAAAGCCCGGAGTAATAATCGAAAATATCTACCGTCGGCAAATCTCAAAAGTTTATGTTAAATCCGGATTTGCTAACTCCGGAAATATGGGTAAAATCGTGATTTTATCGCGATTAGCAAATACGCGTGCTAATATCAAGATTTTAGCAAGATTAGCAGGTTTAGCAGGTTTAGCAAAATCACGAATTTTTGGCAAATCACGTGATTTTAAAAAGTTCGATTTTTATGATTTTTTTTGATGTTCATGATCGACCAAAACACTCGGGAAGGCTATAGGGGATGAACCACTAACACCACCTAAAATTAGACCCCAAATTCGGTCGATTCGGCCGATTCTCTCGCGTGATTGATGCCCGGGGTGGTGCTCGAGGTGATGTCTAGGGTCATGCGCATAGCCATGATAGTGGTGCGCTGGGCCACGGGTAAGGCCTTCGGGGCTACGGTCGCACGGCCTTCGGGGGCCTTCGGGGGTTCATGCGGCTAAATTTTAGGGTTGCTGTTCCCGGTGTTTCGGGTGTTAGCAACCCCGGGTTGCTAATATGGCTGAAAGCGTTGGACATGGGCGGAACGTGCTAAACGTGCTAAATCGTGCTAAAACCTGATTTTTCCGATAATAGCCAAAAAAGCGTGCTAAAATAGACTTTTGAGATTTGCCGATTAGCAGTGACCTCTTAAAACCGGAAAAACGGTTTTCGAGTTTAAAACCTTTTTTCAGCGCTATCCCCGATCCGGGTTAGTCGTCGCAATATCACTAAGCATTAGGGTCGTAGCCCATGTTTATATTGCCCACTTACCATACCCCCATACGCTGTAGCTAGTCTGGAGCGACGTTCCTATTGGCCTTTAGGGTAGTCGTCGGTTTATTCGTTGGTTGTTGATAGGATTGCGCCCGGGGCGACTTTTTTTAGTAGATGGATTTGCGCGTTAGTAAGGCTGACTATTAGTCGCGCAGCCGCGGGAACTAACCGTATTTAGGGGGGTGTACATGTATAAAAATGGGGGGTGTACACCTATCCGTTCCCTACAATAATATCATCATAGTACAATTCATTCCTTCATCACCTCTCCCTCCATTACAGCCTCGCCCGGATTCCCAGCCTCAATTGCGTGCCCGTTTGCACCAGCGGACCCATTTTGCTCATCTAGCGGAATGGCAATCCAGCCTTTGAGGCTTCCGTCTGTCGCAAGGATCCGATGGTCTTGGGCGAGCGGAAATTTCTGTTTCTCCTCCAGCTGTTTCGCACCAGAAGCATCGAGCGTGTTGAACTCCATGTCTGCGTTTGACGTATTAGCAACATTAATACCGCTACGTCTGAGCGATTCCAATATTGCGCGGACATTGAGACGCAGTGTTCTTTCGGGATCTTCGACTTTGAAGACCTTTCTTGTAAGCCAAGGGAAAAGTGGACCAAAATCTGATTGTGACAAGTGGGCAGAGGCTATGGGGTAGAATATACTGGGCTTGATACACGAGCTTTGGCCTTTAGGTGGCGACATCGCGCGTGTTGTAGCCTTGAGGTTGCTCTTCCACTTGAAAAAGGCTTCGCTCAAAATTGCAATTGGTGATGAGCCGTTCACGCTCTCGTAGGCTGGCAAATGCTTTTCCCAGAGCCAGGAGGTGCTTGTCGATAGGTGAAGAGGAAGTGCCCAGAGGTCAAGCAGGACGACAGGTGAGGATGGTGTAATCTGTTTCGAGATGGCCGAGTCTTTGGCAGGGGTGAAGATGGGTTCATATCCTTTCACATCGCGAGGCGGAGAGTAATAGATCGACTTTACGAATTGGATAATTGTTGCCGCCCCAAAGGAATGGCCAGCCCACGCGATCTTGCCGGGTGAGTGGATGTTCAGAAGAGAGTTGAATCTGTGGTCCTCAGCCAAGTTGGAGGCTACATTCGTAATTTGCAGCCCTCTGTCCAACTTGAGCAGTGCATCATAAATCAAATCCAACTCCCAGAGGCGGATCTTCATCTGTTTGTTGCGACATTGTTCCACTTCAGGCGAGATTTTGTGGGGTAGCGAGCGATAGCTGACCATTCTTGGGGGGGATTCGTCCAAGCTGTGTATGTACGATATCGGTGCGCTGCCGTCGCGATGCTCTGGCGCTACCACGACCATACCATGGCTCGCCATCGAGCCGATTATTTGACTGTATGCATTCCTTGATCCACCGAGACCATGTGAGAATACCATTACCGGCCATTTCTCAACGTTTTCGGGTGGGACCGCTATTTGTGCATCTCGAAAAGCAGGTATAGTAGTGTAGAAAACGGTTCGAAAGAGTGGGAGGTACCTAACGCTACTGTCAGCAATTTTTCTTTCCCGCTTTTCTTACCGACTCACGAGAGAAATGCCGCAAGTCTGTGACTAGCATTCAGAAACCTGGCATACGCTTGGAAGTATTGAGATTGAGGTTCTGGGAGCCAGTGTACAGGCTTTGTGTGTTTGTCTGGCGCGCACGGGTAGAAAATGCGAAAGCTGACCGTGGTAATGTTGGGATTTGGAGCGGAAGGAGAGGAGGACGAGGTCGATAATTCTGCTACCGGGATTTCGATATCTTGAGTTCCGACCTTGTAAGGACCTGTGTAAGCTGGAAATGATGGAACCGGGCTCAAACGGGAAAGGAAAGTTGCCATTGTGAGCACGCGACCTAAATTGGAAAAAGTTCTTTGGACTGGAGTTCTGATTCAAAATTTTATGTACAGCTTTTCGCCACGAGTACAGTCGCTGAAATGAGGTGACAGAACAAGAAAGAGACAGAAGATGCCATATGCCAGAAAAGAAAGAACGCCGCGATGAAGTCAGTGCCTTTTGCCATCCGCAGGGCATGACTTTCAGGTACACCTCGGCTTTTCGGCGCTGGCCGTTAGGGGACTAGATCCGCCAAGCATCTCTGCTCCTTGGCACACCCGATGTAAAGTAATCGACCTACATCTAGATTGGGCTTTGAGGCTCCGAGGCACTCACATAGAGCAGCAATAACATTCGGAGATTGGGATTGCGGATGATACGTCTGATACCAGCTCTAATTTCTTTGTGACGAGAAGAGACTTGTTGGCATGAAGGTGACATGTAACCTAAAAACTTGATCTCTGATACATGCATCGCCGCCGATGAGGCCGGCCTATCACGAGCAGTTCGCATTGAGCTGTGAGTTACTAAACGTCATGGTACTCGGAAGGCAGGTGCCTCAAGACTGACTGTCAGGCTGAATCGCTGTGGGTACAATTATGTGCAAAATCCCATAAGTCACGATAGCCTTGCGTCTATTAGCGGTGTTGCCTGCTTACACTGCCATCCCAATCTCATAGAAAGCATTGGATCTTTCCTTCCTTTCATTATCATGGCAAGCATTGGAAGCTCTGCCTCGCCTATTTCTTCTTTCTCGTTTCATGATGTTCAAACATTGGCATAATGTTCTTGAGTCGTGGAAAAGTAAGGGGCATAGGAAACCCAAGGAGACGACAGCGGAGCTGTACGCCCGACAGGCTCCTCAGCCTCTTCCAAGTTTCCGTCCTCGAGGTCTGACATTACTGGAATCATCGGCTTCCACCCCAATTGGTGCTCAGGTAAAATTGAGCTTGCTGTTTCGATTGCCGTATGAAGTTCGCCGCCAAATTTACGAAGAGGTACTCGGAGGTCACCTTCTACACATTGTTCGCATGTGTGGCCGCCTGGCCCATGTCAAGTGTATGGTTCCTGGTGCTGTGGGCACAAACACGAGGCGTCACGATTGTTGGGGCTATATGGACAAAGATTTGATCTACCGTCGCGGCCGTCCATCTGATGGAGGGCTCCTGGGTTTGCTTAAGACATGTCGACAAGCGTAAGACTTTATCCAAGGATTAGTATAGCCTGCAGGAATTGTTTGATGATGTTGTCATAGTTATTCGGAAGCCATTGAAATACTATATACGCATAATGTATTCGACGTTAATCACTTGTTCACAACCGTCCACATCTCCAACACACTACTCCCTCGTCGGTTCAACTCCATCACTTCGCTTCAGCTCAGCTGGTTCTTCAAAGGCTACAAAGGCGGGCCACCTTTGCTTCTTGCAGAGCCCCCTCATGATCTAAACACTTGGTTCAGATGCTGCAGCGTGCTTGCTAACATGCAAGGGCTGCAGAATCTGCGCATTGAGATAACGTCTACGTGGGCCTCTCATGACCATAAGCAAGTCTTGGCTCCGTTGAGGTCTTTGCGACTTGAGGGGACTTTCGAGGTGCATTGGCCTTGGGCTGAGGATATGTATCTCAACTATGTCGAGCGTTTGCCGTTTCTTCTTGTGCATAATCCTTATAGGACATGATGAGAAAGACTTGACACTTTGTGGCTCTGAGCCCTGTCAATTCATAGCTCATCAAAATTGAAGGGATGTCCGAATTGGTTGACGTTTCAATACCGTGGCTTGGTCTGAAAGGATGGGGAGCTATGGCATTTGTTATCGTATGTCACCAGGCGAATCAATCATTAATCTCAGGAGAATGTTGGCTAGACGTGAAGCTCTTCAAGTCATACTCAGCATCGTTTTATGGCTGTCAATGAACTTCCCGAACTATACTAGGGTAGTCGTGGTAATAGCTTTTGATTGGAGAAATTCAATTCATGACGCTGTTCGCCCGCTATAGAGACTGGCAATTTGCTCAAAGAGATCTACTATAGGAGGCAACGCATAAGCTGGCCCAACATCGAAAACTTCAGCAAGCCGCTCCTGACTAACAACGACCGGGCTATCCTCTGGAGTGGCTTCACGAGTTATTTTGTCGAACTTTGGCTTCAACAAACCGACATTCTTGGTTGGTTCATCATCCGAGGGCCTGGAAATTTGATCAGTCCCAAAGATGTCGCCTAATCCGAGACGAGGCGCTTTCTCATCTTTAGGTCCGGCTAATGGAGGCAAATGTGAGGGCTGACTCGGCGCCAATATTCTCACTTCAGCAGCAGAGTCGATCGCAATGAAGCCCTTTCTCCCTGGGGTGGACAAAAGCGTATTGATAGTATTAGGTACGTATGTATGAAACAAAGGCGTGGCGTCTCCAGGATCGAATATAGCAAGCTGCGATCTCAGCTCCGTTGGATTCTTGCTGAAACCGGGCAACGCAATGGCGAAGATTCCTCTCTGGACATCCACTGCAAGGTGAGACACAGCCACCTGGACCTCTAGTGACAGACCGTAAGATTGCAGGTTGATGCCGTATTGTAGCTCGTCTTTGACTAGGTCCACGACACAAAGCTCATGGGAGAACGTCACCAAATATTTGTCAATGATACCAAGTCCTAGTAATGGTCCATCAAAAAGGCCGGTTTGTACGCTTTGGATCTCGCCATTGTAAGCATCAACGATGTAAATAGCGGACGTTGGTGCCGATTGGAGAGCTCCAGCGAGAATTGATCCATCGCGACTATAGGCCAGCTTGGCGACTGGAAGCCTACTCTTTGGAAGAAGCTCTGTTGATTCTAATGGCACAGTGCATTTGCAAAACCAAGACGTCAAGCTCCGTCCATCCTTGCCCCGAACATCCAATCCGTGTCTGCGCCGAGCAGTAGTCTTCCAAATTTTTACACAACCGTCAGAACCGAGTGTGGCAAATCCAACAGAGCTCGGGTCTGACGTCAATTCAAGGATAGAACTTCGTTCATATGGGTTTCCAGTCCGGGACGCATGTGGATCATCTATCCTTGAGATAAGCTCCCACGCTTTTGTCTCATTGTTGCGCAACCAGAATTTGATATGTATCTCTTGTCGGAAAATCTGTTCTTCGATCGTAAGTTCCTCATTAAAGCTTAAAGACGCAAGATCTCTGTTTGGCGGCGTCCACTCATCGATAGTAGCGAGCCACTGGCCATCAAAACTTGTCTGCAAGTGAGTTATATTAGGCTCTTCAATGGTATTCATCTCGGGTCCCTTATTCAAAGATGTGACTTTTGTCCTGGTAAGGGCTTGTTTAGAAATCTGATGTGTCGACGCAAGGTCGAAGGTCTGCAAATAAGACGCATTTTGTGCTGTCATTGAGATCGGGTTCGATGGGATTGAAGATGGCACAGCCAGGAGGAGGGACCCCGGTTGTGACGATGAAGTGCAAGCTGGAATGCGTGAGCTCTGAGACAATCTCGTAGCTGGTACAGGCTTATCGACTGTGGCCATGAAAGGCATATCGATCCCCTTGTCCATCTTCGCCGATGGTATTTGAATGCCGGTCACACTAAAAATCGGTCGAAGCTCTGTAGTAGATAGGATCATGGTAGAGTTGTCGGCAAGTCGGAGGCTATAAGATGCTCCAGCAGGGGACACCACTATGCTCTCTATTGGTGCTCCGAGGTGAGGGAGATCTTGTCTTCGTCCACTTTCCAGTTGCCAGAGCACCAGTACAGTCTCTTCACCGCCAGATATGAGATAATTGCCTGTATGATCAGCATGTTTACGATGGAAGGCACTACGTAGCACACTCACCATCTAGTGACCATTTAAGAGCGAGAACTGCATTCCTGTGCCAATGCAATCGACGGGAATTGATGCCTTTAAAGCCAATGTCCTCAGAGCCGTCTTTGCTCATTAATTGTTCTCTATGTATTAGATCTCCTAGTAGATTTTGATAGACGTGAATGGAGCCTTTCAACCCTCCTATAGCGATGTCAAGAGACTCGATCTTTTTGCTACCTCCTTTAGACTTCTTCCCCTCAATCTTCTTTCTGTCCAAATCCAGGTGCGAGACACGGGCGTCGACACTTACTATCCAGTCTGGGCTATCAACAATCCGCCAGGTGTAGGAAGCGTTCTGCAATATGGCTGGATCTGGCGGACTTGAGCTACCGATAATCAGTCGTGCTCCAGATGTTGCTATTATAAACCGGCCACCTTCCATTACTTTCATGTAGGATAGTGCCTTGTCACTACTGAACAGTGTTTTGACCTCATTCCTTGAGGAGTCCGTGAGATGATGTACCGAGATCAGCCATGGGTTCGAACCCTTTCTGTCCACCGTATAGACAAGATCTCTGCCAGCCTCTCCGGCGGCCTGCACTGACGTCGTCAAAAAGTAGATCGATGACGAAAGCTTCCAATGTCCAAGGCGGGAGCCTTGTGTCCAATCCCATTTCTCAATCATTCCCAACGTCGTTGAAATATACAGCTGTTGTGCATTGTGCGATGAAAGGGAAAACGCTGATATGTTGTCGGCTTCTTTGACTCGGAGACTACGGACAGGCAGCGATGTCGCAGTTGAGTATACTATTATTGCTGAGTCGTATGCAATGAGCAAATACTCTTCGTCTGGAGAGAAAATTGGGTCGATTCCGGTCATACGTCCACCCACAGGCTTTGATATTTCCCAAGCCTGATCCTCATTGCGCCGGCCATTTTGCTGCTGGTCAAGAATCTGGTTTCGTTTCCTAGACTTCTGTATCTTCGTGTGTTTTAATTCGACAACCTCATCCCCTTTCTCCGCCTTGACAACATCTTGTGCGTGTAGTGCGGCCTTCCGTACTCTTTTCAATTTCCTCCTTTTGTGCTTTTCGATCTTTCGCGCAAGGGCAACCTCATCCTCTGACCCTTGTAATTGAGAGCTCCCTGGGTCATTCAATTGATTTGCATTGACCGGCAATGTTCCCACATTCTCTGCTTCTGATTTGATCTCAATTTGCTCTTGTTCTTTGACCCTTTTCAATCTTCCCCCCTGTGCTAGCTCATTTCCTTCAGAGTTCCGCTTCCTTTTCGCCATAATCCACAGGAGCAATGATCTAAGCTGCCAGGTCTCAGTCTCATTGCCGTCCTCTTGGCCAAAAAGACAGGATTCACGATGTCAAACGCCTTTGCCGAGTTTGGTTGGGAATATTTTCGCGGCTCTGTTCCGCACCGGGCTGATGGCTTGCAGCTCTAGCGCAGAACATAAGTACAATTATCTTGACATTCAATTTCTCTATCTACGAGCAAGTAACCAGCAATATTCCCTACGATCACAGCCATCATGATCATTCCTGTACGATGCTTTTCATGCGGCAAGGTATACACGCACTCGAACACCTTCTGTAGCGTTCGAACATTGAATACTAATCCCCTGCTCAGGTCATAGGTGACATGTGGGAAAGTTACCTGAAGATGCTCGACAATGAGGTTAGGGACGGGTAAGAGACCTTGAGCATTATCTACGACTTTCGCGTCTTACTACTTTGCAGCGAGGCCATGGACAAGCTTGGATGCAAGCGGTACTGCTGTCGGCGAATGATCATGACCCATGTGGACCTTATTGAAAAATTGCTGAAGTAACGTCCAACCAAAGCATGGACAATCCCTTTTGATTGGAGGCTTATGGAGAACTAGATACAACCCTTCGGAGCGAGCAAAAGTGAGCCCCCAGGCATGAAGGAGGGAAAAGCGTGGATACAGATCGCATGCTACAGTGCATTGGGAAAGCGCGGGACTTGTATGGGAACTTCATGATACCAGGCGTTCGGAAAGCGGAGTGAAATGTGTCATGATGAAAAAATTGCCAAGGGTGCTTCCATACACGTTCGATGCAGTCAAAATGCCAATGCTACAATTTTGTAGTCCTGGAGCGTTCACGGGGCACTCGATAAATCAAGTACTCAGAGGCAATAGATTCACGAAGCCGAGATTCCCAGATGCCAAGCAATATGTCAGGCAACGCGATGCTTGTTTCGCTGCGATACGGATAGTACAATGGCGTAGGGAGTTCGGGATGGGCAATGCCAGTGCAGACCATCCAGAATAGCAAAGGGAATGCTCGGTAGCTGACCATTTGCTAAGCTCATTATGGAAAGGCAAATCGTAGCCATGTAGATACTCGACTTACTCAGGCCGGTTTTGATCGTTAGGCCGTTTACAAAGTCTGGGCATAGAAAATCACATTTCAACCACGTCTGACGGCACAACGAACAGCCCTACATACGATCCTTTGGTAAGAATTCCCGGCCGGTTGATCTAGTCCACAAATTTATGTTTGACGTATCTTGAATTTTGATCGAGCTGTAGTCTATTCCCAAAAGAGTTAGGTGGCCCAATCTTCAAATCCGGCCTTGATGTAAGGTATCGTTCAGCCACTTTACTCAGTGAATGTCAAATAGCCCAGCGTCAATTGAAGCACTCCAGACAAAGGACACATGCTTGAGCGAGGTGATGGCTCCCGGGAAGGAGCATCAAGATTTGGTTTGAAAAAGCAGAGATGCTACACCTCCAGAGATCACGGACTTGCAAGAGGCCTTGGACCATCAACATCAGGCGGCTGTTAGTCACGTCGTCAGACTCAAACCATCCAGCTAAGCCTGCAGGGGACATATCATCTGTCTTCCCTTCTCTAAAGCCAGGAGCCATAACACCACCACTGCCAACACGTTTCGCCGATTTGAAGAAACGTCTTCTACAGGGTCATGAGGACCAACTCCAAGAAAGCTGGCATCGCCTGCTGGCTACTCTGCGCGAAGAGACGAACATCATTAGGACAACGGGATCCACAGTAGTTCCGGAGCTTCTATTCAAGGACATGCACAATTTAGAAAAGAGAACGGAATTCCGCGATCAATTACACAAACGGGGTGTGGCTATCATCAGAGGTGTTGTATCAGAGCGAGAAGCTCTGGGCTGGAAGGAGTTGATAAAGCGATATATCCAGACCAACCCATCTACGAAAGGTATTCAATGTTCAATGCACTTCCGTTCTTGCCTATCACTCACTTCCAACCTGACCTTCTACTTTTTCTGAGCGTCCTTGTTGGGTAGAAGCTTGGGAAGTATGCCTGAATCCTTTTCTGTGCGCCCAATTCGTTTCCTTGCTAGAATTCATATTAGCCTTTTGTATTGCTATGTCCTTTATACTGCGGAGAACTTTATTCGTCACACAACAGTCTTTCTCGTCTCATGTCTCATGTCTCTTAGGCTTTCCTCCAGAAAAACCAGCGGTCTACGAGCTGTACTGGTCGCCCTCTCAAGTGCTTGCCCGCGCCCATCCAAACATCCTCAGAACCCAGGCATTCCTTATGTCGCATTGGCATTCTACAGATAAATCCGCAAAGATCTCTATGTCTCATCCTGTTTCATATGCTGACCGCCTACGAATTCGCCAACCGGGCGATGCCGGCTTTGCTCTTGGGCCGCACATTGACGGTGGTAGCTGTGAGAGATGGGAAGAAAATGGTTATGGTAGAGGCGGCGTGTATAACGAGATTTTTCAAGGTAGGTGGGAGGGCTATAATCCATGGGAGAGTAGCTGTCGCTTGCCTGCCGTTTCTGATCTCTATAACGGTCCTGGAGGGTGCTCGATGTTAGTAATTTCATTACCTGGGCTAAGCCTTCGTCAATTGATTTTGTTACCTTAGGTTTCGCATGTTCCAAGGATGGCTATCAATGTCTACTACCAGCGCAGGAGAGGGAACACTTATGGTCAACCCATTGCTGAGCAGAGCTACTGCGTACTTCCTATTACGACCTTTCTTCCAGGCAAAGAAAAATCCCTCAGACACAGGCCCAGCGTTCCTTGACTCCAATAATTGGGCTCTGGAAGACGAGACAAGCTCAGTGCTGCAAGGGGCCGTGCCTTCGAATTGCCAAGAACTAAACCATATATTGCATCCGCATCTTGAACTAGGGAGTACAATGGTTCATATAGCCAAAGTCAGACCTGGCGACTACGTTGCTTGGCATTGTGACAGTAAGTAAATCTTCTTGAATGAAGGCTCTCGGATTTACGTTCTCACCTTCGATAGCCATTCATGCAGTCGACAAGACTCACAACGGCAAAGAGGACTCAAGCGTGATGTATATTCCAGCTTGTCCTCTAACTGAAGCCAATGCCGAATATCTCGTTCGGCAAAGAGAAACATTCTTCGAAGGTTTCCAGTCCCATTCACCAGGGCCGTCGAGAGATTCACTGACGTCGTTCAGGAACGCCAGCCCCAGACTTTCCATCAGGTATTGGGGAACGTCAACACCTAGGTCGCCTAACCCCTGATTTTGTGACGCAAAATATCGATATCGAGGCGCAACGGGCCATGGGCATCTCGAAATACGACGCTGCTCGACAAGGTCTGCCAGAAAGAGAACGTCAAATGCTACTGAAAGCGAACGAAATCTTGGGATTTGGCTGAGGTAGATTCATTGGAGAAGTACCAGCCTTAATCGGCCTTCGCTGGATCTTCCACAGCGTACAACCGGCTTCCAGCCAGCAAAATCTGCCCCTTGAGTAAGCTGCGGGGTTAATAATCGGCCGAGGTACGCCAAAGCCCATGATACCCTCGAAGCCACACCGCCTTCTTATGTGCGAGCCGCATCGATTGTCAAATCCTTTTATTCCTCTTATTGGGGAAACAGATTGAAAGCAAATTTTTCTGTCGGCTGAAACCGCCGTCAGAAGATTTCAGGGAACAAAAGCATCAGCATATGTTTCGCTTCAAATTCTATACCAAATTCTTCCGAGACTTCAGCTTATGGATCCCTCAAGGACACTCCTCTAATATTTTTTTGCAATCTCAATATGCTACCCAAGCTTCGCGCAGCAGCATGCCATGTCGCTCCAGTCCTTCTCAATGCTCGTGCAACAACAGATAAATGTATAACCCTGATTCATCGAGCAGCCCGCGCAAAGGCGAATGTGGTCGTCTTCCCCGAGTCATTCATTCCGGCCTTTCCCATCTGGAACGCTGTCCGTGCTCCAACGGAAAATCATGACCTTTTCCACCGAATGGTGGAAGAGTCCATTTTTGCTGACGGCGATCAAGCGCAAGCTATTAGCAAAGCTGCGAAAGATACTGGCACGGTGGTCAGTCTTGGGTTTTCGGAAAAGGTCAGATATAGTACTGCAACTCTCTTCAATTCAAATTTGATCATTGGACCGGAAGGCGATGTGCTCGTCCATCATCGTAAACTAGTCCCAACCTTTTTCGACAAATTGACCTGGAGTCCCGGCGATGGTCACGGTCTTCGAGTCGCTGAGACTAAATTTGGCAAAGTTGGAGCTCTGATCTGCGGCGAGAACACAAATCCGCTGGCAAGATATGCCATGATGGCAATGGGCGAGCAAGTCCATATCTCAGCTTGGCCTGCAATTTGGCCAACACGGCGCGTCTCAGCGGAGAGTGAAGGCTCGAAGGAGGACGCCGCCATGGCGGGTGCGAATTATGACAATGTCACTGCCAACAGGATCCGGACTGCGGCACACTGCTTTGAAGCGAAATGCTTCGGTGTTTCCTGCGCGGCCTACTTGAGCAACGAAAATATAGACGACGTTCTGCATCTGACCGGAGACCTAAGTTGTGCCGATACTCTGCGACACTCTTCTCGTGGGGCCAGTATGTTTGTGGGCCCTGCAGGCGCTCCACATCCTTCGTTCACCATCGATGACCGCAAGGGGGAAATCGCGGCCAAGAGCTTCCTTCAGGACGAAGAGGACATCCTTTACGCTGACGTGGATTTGGCTGATTGTGTAGAAGGGAAGCAGTATCATGATGTGGTTGGCGGATATCAACGGCTTGATGTGTTCGATCTCAAGATCGATAAAAGGCGCAGGGAGCCTGCGACTGTTGTGGAATGAAGCCCAAGGCAAAGGGACACCTGTGCAAAGTTTCCTGGGATAGAAGATCTAAACAGCGGATTACATCGCTCACAATGTCCAATTCCAGTTTTGACTCTGGATTACCATATTCTTTAAAGAAAGCAAACTGGTATCAATTCGTATCAACCGGCCTTCTACCATTCGACGCTGTCTCTCATTGCCCACTAGCATAGCAAGATTTCAAACATAAACTAATCATGGACTCGAGGGTCAATGTTGCCGAACCAGAGACGTGTTGAGAGCATGCGATCAGAAACCTTGGATGCTAAAGAGCCACCCAGTAATTGCACAATCATATTCTCTACTGTTGCAATCACCACAAATACGTCAGCTCGCTTCTTTCCCATCTATCGCCTTCCTAATCAACGACACCACCTTGGCCTTTTCCCCCTTCTTCCCACCCCACTCTCCCAAATCCACCTCCGCCTCCCACACCTCCTTCCACCCCATCTTCTTATACAGCCCCAACCCTTCCGGAGAAACATCAATCCACGATTCCAACCCTTTTTGATCCGCAACGTTCAATCCCCACTCCAGCATCCTCTTCCCAATGGTTTTCCGCTGCCATTCAGGTAAGACCACTAGTACATGCATAAAGAGGTACAATTTGCCTTTCATGTGTTCCTCCTGCGCTCTATGCATAGCACCGAAGAAAGCGTCCACGAGACCCATGTTTGCGCCCTCAGGCCATGGGTCATGCAGGGGTCGCGCGGAGAGGGAGAGGCAGAAATTCCATTTCGCCCAGCCGACTACCTGGTTCGTGCGCGGGATAAACGCTTTGACGAGGTGGGCGGTATTGTCGGTGACGGCAATGCGGATTAGAATGTTGGCACGGGAGGCCAGTTTGTCGACTTTTACGTCTTTGGTGATCAGATCCATGAAGGACGGGGATTCCTGCTCTTCAGCGAATGGGGAGCCCCTTCTGGGGTGAAAGCTTTGTTCTCAACGGGTGCGAAGATGGCGAGATCTTGGTTTGTGAGGTATGGCGACAGCATGACCTGGTCTATGGATGCATCTGGTGCTTTTGCTGGCCGCACGAGGATCGTGTGTTCTATTATGTGTGATGATCCCCAGGGCCGCAGGTCGATCTCCATGGTGTCTACTCTTTGGAAGCCGTGTTTGAGATAGAGGGGAAGACCACCCGCTGTGGCTTCGACATATGCGGGCAGGTAATGAGCGTCTGCGAGGGCCAGACCCCAAGACATTGTTTGGGATGTGGGGACCTTACGGCGGTGGGTCGGGGCCGTGCAGAGGGTCGCGAGGACTTGGGAGAGATGAGTTTGGAAGATCGTTCAGGCTCGAAGATTATTTTGTTTGTAACATGAAAAAGAAGAAAAGGAGAAAGTATTGATCGTGGTCACCATAGAGTATTGCTACCCAAGATGAAGAGGCTTCATTGGAGCTTCGCTCATTATTTGAGAGGGATGAGGGTCAATCGTGATGAACGAGAACTGTACTTACGAGCATAATCTGCATTTCCCATCGTCTCCTCCCTTTTCCTTCTGCCCTTCTCAAAAAGCACCTTGATAGCGTCCCGATTGACATCACTCGGCCACTCATCATAATAAGCCCCATCCCCTTCATCTTCATTTTTCCCCCTCCCAACAAAGTAGTTCCACATCGCATAGCTCACCACCTCCCCTTCCCCCTCCCCCGCCGCCCTGCCATCTGGGACGTCTCGCACCATGACATGCCGACTCGTGCTCTTCGGGTCCCGCATGTCTTTTTCATCTTGCAGGACCAAATGGGAGATTGAGGTGGCAGAGGCATGGTGCGGGAAGAGAACTTGGGCGGTGGGGGAATGTTGGTCGGCAGAGAGGGAGAGGTGATGGACGTAGGGTAGGTCGGAGAGAAGGACTGGGGAGAGCTCGAGGGGCATTCTTGGCAGCCTTTAAATTGAGTTTGGAGGAAGAATTGACTCTTTTTGGATTGACGTGTTCTAATAATACTGCAGCAAGTGCATTTCTCGTTTTGCGTGGTGCTCCATGGATATATTTGTGGTTCTGTCAATGTAGCTGGTATGTACATCCTTTTGGCGTATGCCCACGAGTCCGCGCATATCACAATCTCCAGCTCTGCCTAAAGTAGCCTTGGATCGCATAGTGCTACGCCGTCCTCTGATGAGTCAGAAGCTAGACTGTCCTGACGGTGCTCCCTTAGACCATGAATAAGTCTCAATTGGGAATGAGGCTCGGGAGGTTTCTACTTTGGAAATTCGCCATCCTGGACGAACCCTTCATTGTGCGTGCAGAAGGCGTCACTTTTCGCCCTGACCTATGTATCCGAATCTTTCAAAAGTGCTTTTCTGAACCCTCGAAGCTTGCCATGGTTTGGCTATATAGTGCGGGTGCAGCAACGCCTGGAAGACAAGCCATCAGGCATTTCTCGTACCCTAAATCATCAATCATTCCTCCCGTTCGTATCCAGCGTCCCCAGCCAATCATGAGTATGACATTTACCTGAGAAGAGAAGTCGCTTTTATAGAACATTAAAAGTGTAAGTAATAGAAAATCTTGCCGAACTTTCTTTGAGTATGTGTACGGGAGAATGCTTCTAGAAAGTTTTATTACCTTTTCCGCCGACCCGTCAGTGATGTCTTTCGTGCATATAGACAACAGTAGTCCACCCTTGGCAACAGCTGGTCGTCATAGCATGTTCACACCAAGGGCACTTGACGGCCGTTTCCAGCCGCCCTCCGGCCACCTTACCCTTGTCCGCTTTGTGTAGCTCCAAAGGTAATGCCATGGCCTCGTAAAGCTTGCTCGGCAAGTCATGCCAGAATTCGCATTTGCAGCAAATCACAAATAGCTTGGCGACAGGCTTTACATCTACACCATTGGCTAGGTTACTTTTGCCAAAGGATGCGTTGCCTACTTCAGTCGAAGAACGATTGAATCGGTTGGTAATGGGAACAGGAAACTGCGATGGAGGGCGAAGTGGAGAGCGAGGAAGGAGCTTAAGGTCTGGTGGGTTCGGGGATTCGTAGGCGAGAGTAGCCACAGGTTCCTGGAATTGAGCAATTGATACGGGACTAGAGTCGGCAGGCTTTGCGCGGGTAGGGGACTGCCTATCTCTTTTCACCAATGGCTGATGTTTCAAAGGAGGTAGGAAATCAATCGCTGCAAGGGAATTAATAGCTTTCGTCTGTGTTTGAAGCTGTGGATTGGATCGCGGCCGTTTGATTGATGTTTTACGAATGAGTCCCTCTCCCGTCTCACTCTCCACAATGACCTCGTGTGCCTGTTTTTTGCCCGCCTTGGTATCAGATTCGTCGTCGCCAGGAGCGGATGCCGCTGGTGCTGTGGCCTTCAAAGGTGGGTTGGTGGCATGAGCGGGTCTGCTCTTGGAGCCTGATTTCGGGACAGCATCAGGCTTCTTTGCGTCAGAGATCTGTGAAGTTCCTTGCGAGGTACTATGTGGCCTTGCTTGATCGCTGTGGTCACTCTTTGAACGAGAGGCACGTTCAGTAATAGGATTCTTCGATTTGTTCAAAGCGGGCTCGGTCGCAGATTTAGGCAACAGTGAGGGAATGTCATCATTCAGTACTGTCGACGAAGCTGTTCGAGTTCTGCTGTGGCTTTGACTAGGCTTGGCCTCAGGCGAAACTCCTTTGTTTCGGTGTCGCGAGGAACTCGAAGACGATCTTCTGTCTCTGCCTGAGAATGCTGGCTTGGGCTCTCCGAATAATCGCTCGATCTTCGATCGTTTTACGGCTGGTTGTTCATCAGGTAGGACATCTAGCGGAGCAGACCGCACAGCGACAATTTCATTTCCTGCGTTGTAAGGAACGGAAAGTAGAGCGGGTGGTTGTTTGGTTCGTCGGCGAAAGCCAAGGATCCTGTCTGATTTGGAGCTGGCTGGTACTTGGGGTTCGCTGGAGCTTACCGACTTTACCGCGCTCTGCACTGAGGCTCGTATTTGTTCATCTAAGGGCTTAGACAATGGTTTTGAGTTTTGTGACAGCGGAGTAGGACCAGCGGGCTGATTCTTGGCTGAAGCACATTTGACGTGTGGGGAAACGCTGCGATCTCGTTGTTTGGTATATACAAAACCACTGGTATCCTTGCTATGAGCAGTGGCGGCCTCACTTGGCTGAGCAGCTTCGCTAGCGATGCCTGGTCCGGATTTCCGACCTCGGTCTGAAGCTACTTTCAGAGGTGCATCGTTTGCCGCATCCAACTCGCTTGCAGCTTCAGTTGCGTCTTTGATTTCTTGCTGATCCACGAAACCAGCAATAGATTGCTGTTGTTGATACATGCGTTGCTTATGAACGTAGCTGCTTCCATCGTGAGAAGATTTCTTTGGCGAATGAGCCAGGATGCGCGGAGATGGTAGCCCATACTTCGTAGCTAATCCAGGAGATGATTGTCCAGCCTGTAATCTGTCATGCCCATTTGCGACATTACTTTCAGGGATGATGGTTTTGCCACCAGGTGATCGCTGTGGGCTTCTTCTGCTCGAAACGGACTCATACGGGACGCTCTTGAAGCTAGGCTCAGCATTACTATTGTCCAAGTCCAAATGGTCTACTGAAGGCTTTGGTAAGGTTTCAGCTCTCGATTGTTTTGGTAAGTCTAGCTTTTCTGGCTCGGTCGTAAGACCAGATGCCTCTAAGCGATAGGCAAAGGCAATGAGATCCTTCTCGTACGAATGGTCGCTTTCGGATGAAGCGGACTTGGCACGGTCAGACGAATTCCTACGTGAAGAAGACCATCTAAAGCTTGGGAGTTTTGGTGCAAAAGAGCTCACGATCGGCTCCCAAGATTCCGATGACTCAGTTGTAATAGCGGCCGACTCCGCGTTAGTTGCGGGCGTGGAGTGCGAACGTTTCGACTTTGTTGAGCCAAAAGACATGCCCGACAATCTTTTTTCATCGCCGGAAGACCTCCGAGTGTTCTCACCGGAGGAGGATTGCGAAGACATGAAAGAAATCCATGAATTCCGCCGCAGGGAGTTAGGCATCTTCTGCGTCTCCATCGCAGCGGGCGGCGGCCTCTTGCTCAGGCGTTTACCTGCCTTTACTTCATTCGTTTTTTGCCGTTCCTCGTCTTGTTTAAACTTCCTTTCCCGCTCTTTCTGTTCCTTTTCCGCCCTTCGCTTTTCCTTTTTCTTGGCCCTTTCCCCGTGATCCGACCAGCTGGGTGACAGACATATTTCAACCGGCTTTGCCTCGGGCGGGATATTGCTGAGCGTCAAAGGCATTGCCTTTTCCGCGGCTTGAGGGATCACTGACGGCTGCATGCTTGATGAGAATTCTGGTGAGGTCTGAGAGCGAGGAATGTGAGAAGGTCTATGAGGCGATTGGGGCATCGTCGACGGTATTCTCGGGGACCTCGTAGGGGAAGGTGAAGCCACTGCAGTCGACCCACTGAGGCGGTCCGCTTTGGGGGAGAGAGGAAGGGTTGGGCTGGCTGGTGAGCTTCGCTGCTGCTATTGATAGATCAGCACGATCGTGTGATTATAGCAAATCATGAGGGTAGTGATTTAGCATTGCGTTAAGTGATTCATAAAAAAACTAGACTAACTTTGCTTTGCTTCTCCATTTGAAGCATTCGCGAAAGAATGTCCTTGCCTGACGACATGCGTTGCGTCGGGCGTTTTGGCTGTGAGACTGAATTCATCTCGGCGGTGGTCGGATTCGCTAGTGAGAGCATGCTCTGTGATACCTTGAGGGCATCGGAAACGAGTGGTGGGGTCAGCGAGCGAGGGTAAGGTCAAGTATGGGATCTTGAATAAGTTGACCGCAGTCAATGACAGTTGTTGAGGTATTGAAGTTATCGAAATGAACGCATGTGCCTTGAATTCTCGATGTTGGCATACAGCTGTTTGTTTATGTATCGTCCCCTGCACCTGGCGGCAGCACAATCCTGCTGAAACCCGGCAGGCTTCCGGCTCGAGGGCTTTGGTGAAATTGGGTCCGGAGCAGGCAAGCAAGCTCAAGGAGTGACAAGGAAAAGGCAGAGAGAGAAGCACGATATTAAGTATCCGTGCAGTGTCGACATTCTTGGAGCCCCACCGTCCACGATTCCGAGCACCTTGCGTCAATGTGAGTACCTTAGCGTTGAGTAGGTACATAGCTCCACTGGCGATCTGCACTACCCGCGAACGATTTCCCTTCCAAGACATGAGGAATACGAAGGCGTTCTATATTTGGAAAACCACCTCAATCGTCAATCGCTGGCAACTGCGATCAACAGCACTATGGACGAACGGGAGACCGAGCAGTTGATCACGCCTACAATCGTATGCCTACAGGGAAACCATGACCATGCTGACCGTGCCCAAACAAGAAATACAATCGATAGCTTTAGTTCAATGTCTTCGGGATGGCCCGACTAGCCTACAACCAAGATAGCCTCATACCTAGCCGAGCTAGCTAAGCACTTGGCGGCGAACAGCAATTGTGATTTGCGAACGGCCTCTTCGCACGTCCGAGCTGTATCACCACAGGGAGTATAATATACAGACAGGTGTTCTACCAATGCTGATCTGCGAGAGAAGAGCTACGCTCTGGGATTACCACTGCTATCCTTTTGGCGTCCTTGATCTGGAGTATGGCACCCGCTCCGTATCCAGTACAACGGCTTTTAGAAACGCTCCACCGTTGCCAACGTCAGTGCCGAATCTACAGCTGCCCTCCGGAAACCCGGCGTTCGGCCTAGGCAGACGGCAGAATCCACAATTGCTGCAAACGAGTCAGTCTTCTGATGGAAGAGTCGTTACTATCATACACGCACTGTTCACGAACTTTTCAACGTCGACAAACTTTTTCATCTTGGTATTGAAAGTCGGAATGGTGTTCGAAAACAAGCTGAACTCCATGCCGGGAGGGAAAGTTTTCGGATTTGAGTAGTCAATATCGCCCCAGAGCAGATCCATGTTCAGGTCTTGAATCTCGGACATGTCGGCGGTGTCACCACTCCAGAGAAAGTCTGTTCCATGTAAGAAAGGATCACTCGGCCCATTCACGTCCGTAATCTGGGGGCTGCGTGGACCTCCAGTGCTATCATGTGAGGAAGAGGCAGCTGGCGAATTCGCTGATGGACCTTGTGTATCAATTAATGCAGGAACCGTCTCATCGTCGTTGAGCTCCACAATGGAAGACTGTCCATCCAAGTAAAGTCCTTTGCTTCGCAAGTACTGCTCCACGTCGTTTGAATCAAACCATTCCCCGTCCTGTCCGACGCGCTCAGCGATCTGGTCGATCATCAGAGAGTCAGGGACCGGAGTTTCTGGTTGTGGTATATGGGTCGGCCCAATGGGCGCTTGGTGCGCCCACCACTCAGGCGGCGCATCGGCTACATCAATCCCGACTCGTGGATAATGCAGACCAGCGCCGCCAATGTGCCTTGTCGGTGCCTCCCACAGCTCGAGACTTTGTTTAGCCGTTCTCTCAATCAAGGCCTTCATTTGGTCTGCAATCCGATCAGATTTTGCGAAACACCAAGTGAATTTACATAGACGTTTGATAGCTTCAGGCCTTGAGTCGGGATTCGTCATCAGTCGATACGCCGCTTCAAGCGAAGTCCGCATCAACCGGCGGGCAAATGATGCTTCTCGAGTAGCATAGCTTTTAGGACTTGGCAACGAGGTCATAGAACCAAAGCGAAGAAGATCTTGCACAGCGGTATTATCGGGAATCTGAAGGTAGTACTGCATCATGTCATTGGCATCGAATCCTGTCATCGTATTGGCGTCTTGGACTGGGACCGAATATTGTTGCGCTTCCTCGAAAGGGTCGGATGCAATATCGTTCATGAGCGGCACTTCAATCGGGTAATGCTGCATTGCTTCAGTCGAAGTCCAGTCCGACGCAGGGAACTTGTCCAGCTGTGCTTGCATTACCGGAGCTTGTTGGGCAACCTCACCGTCATCGTCGTCAGCTTCTGCATTGAAGTTAGTATGGTACCCAAGCACCGGAGCAGGATCTGCCTCCGAAGGCGCATTTTTTCTTCGGGTCCTCGGCTGTGTCTCATCGATCTCCATTGTCTGGGCTGATAGTACTTGATCAAGATCCTCCTCTTCAGCATCAGAAACATGGCCGCTGCTCTTCACAAGATCAGCTAGACGGTCCGCTGTTGTTTTGAGATGTTCGAGATTGTCATGTTGAACGCCTGAAGCAACTACTCTGTCGTTGAAAGCAAGAAAACATTTGTGCATGTCTTCAATGGTATTTTCCAAGGATGTGACTCGTCGATTTAGTCCTGTGATTGTTGTTTCTTTGCGCTGACGATACGCTCGCTGTGCGAGTCTGATTTGGGTCCTACGACGCTGGAAAAGGTCAGAATGGCAATTCCCATGATGATACGCATGGGGTCCCAAGAACAGAGTTAACCGAAGCGCCGCAAGGGATGAATATACATTGGATGCCCAGTGAGGATCCTCGTTCCCGGACCGGAGTTGGAAAAGAATATATTGATTTCAGGTTTGACAGGTTTGATAGCTGAGACATGCGCAATAAGCAGCCCAAAATCGCCACAAACGTTCTCAATGCCACCAGAAAAGAACAAATGTCCAATTAGGAATTAAGAAAAGGTCATGAATAAGTTGGCAAGACGAGCAGACGCACCTCGGCAGCAGTCTGATCTCTCGTATTCAGACGGGGTCTTCCCCTTTGACGTGTACCGTTTTCTTCTGTAATTGCATTCGTTGGTGCATCTTTTTTAGAAGGTCTGGTAGCTCTCATGGTTGCCGGAGGACTTCGCGTGGAGGCCCTGGGCGGGCTGCTTGCTAAGAGGCCTCCATATAGCTGCGTGCTCCCTCTTGTACGCCGTCCGGAGCTTGCTTGCCCATAATTCCCCTCCTGATAATTCTCGGCGGACAGGAAATTCAGATCCATTGGATCTTGCAATTGGTAGTGCTGGTAGTTGACTGGCGCTGTGTACTGCGGGACTGGAGTCGTGGGACCCTGCCCACACCACTGCGTGATCCTTGTCACAGTCCGCCCAAAGTTCTCAACCCTTTGATTCCCGTACTGCGCATCGCACTCAGACTGGATGAAGCAAGAGTCATCTAGAAAATCAAGGGCATCATATTGATAATATTCCTGTGATGACTCCGCCTCGTCCATTACTAATGCACAATGATTACTGATATGTTTGTGGCTTGAAGGCGCCTTGGCAACGGTCTAACCGTTTCGAAAAGTTACAAGAACAGGAACAACAGCACAGCGCCTGGGGGCAATATGGAAGGGGGATCATTGGATGGGTCAAAAGGTAGAGAGGGGAACGATATACTATATTCGGTCGACCCAGATCCATTGTAATCCAGCCCCGGTCTGATCCAAGCCCGTGGAGATTTGGCGTCAAATGTTCTCGAATTCATCATGAACCATGAAATCTAATGCAACCTTATACAGCTGGGCCATTCGCAGGCGTGGGTTTAAGGAAAGTTCATCCAGATCAAGCGAGCCATTATTACTCTCATCCGACTCGATCATTATGGATAACGGTCATGCGTCTGACCCTATCAGGTTTGTAGCACCGACTTATGGCGCCAGAGATATGGCCGAGGGGGCAAGTAAGGACTCGGTCCATGTACGAATCCTGGGCTACATATATGCAGCTGATCACTCTGTGCCGTGATTGTACCGTTGAAGCTTTCGTTTTTTGTCTCTGGGCCCGACGGGCCGGTTGATGCTCCATATTGGCGCGATGCTTAAGACTTGTACATCACCATCATCAATCGCTGTGAAAAGGGAACAGTTGTACTCTCTCAATCTTCAATATGGATCACAGGTTGCTGGTGCTAGATCTTCCTGGCTAAGTTAATGGTCCTATTCAAGCATTTCACATCCTTGACCTAAGCCCATGCCGCCCATTTCGAAAACATGTCTACTTACTAGATTTTGGGTCGTCACTCATTGACCAAGGATCGACCCCTCTTACATGCTGCATGAGGCAGACATAGAGGACAGATTTCCGTAAGCTAGACCGTAGCATTGCAACACTTCGAATGAGAGGCTATGGAGACCTCGATCTGCAAGTGGCATCACCCGTTTCTAGGCCTAGCCCCGGAGAGGATGGTCTCCAAGGAAGAGGCTTGTCCTATTTCCTATCTTTCTCTGAGCCATCAATCTCTGTGAGGCTCCCTTGTCTTCCATTCTTAATTAAGAATAAGACCTCTACTGAGAATGTGAATAAGCGGGATAACATGGGCATCAAATCCTTGCTGGAATGGCCGATGAGCCCTCGAGGAGGAAGATGGCAAGGTCTTCCGAGCAGCTCGGCGAGATCAGCGGCAGGAACAAATGATTTCAGTGCGCCCCTAATCCAGTGTCTCCAGTTGTATTTGTGACAACTAATGCCGCCCATGCGGAAGGATGGGCCCTGGTTTGGGCCATTTTAGCCCGGCTCCTCCACTCCGCCCCTTATCAATCGTTCTGCATGCATGGCGCCTTCCATGTAAGTTTCGATTCGTGGACCTATTGGTTTGCTTAGATGTTCCCGGCGATACTAAGAAGGTATTTCCAGCAGCAACGACTTTCGTGTTTTTGCCGATTCAATGACATAAGCTCCATACTTCACTGCGCCAGCTTACGTGAGGAACATTAGAGGACACCAGTGTGTCGGTGATGGGGATTCTGGACACTCAGCTGATTTAACCTCACATGCGTGATCATGACCGGCTGGATGCGCCTCCATTTGGTTTGGCAATTCGATCTGTGCTGTGAGACTCAGGTCATTGCATGGGATGGTCGACAGGAAAAACGCCAATCGTATGGCCGTTGATCTGAGGTGGCAAAATCGCTAAGCAGTGCGTGCAGGTCATGTTGACATCCACGCTGATGCAGGGCTCATCAGGCGAGAAGTACAGCCAAACCTGCGACGGACGAGCACACTTCGAGAATAAGACGAAAATATAATTCAGCACATTTTGTACACATGATCACTCCATTCTACTTGCCGATGACGAAAATGAGGCCTTTTGAAACGGTGAGTGAACTAATGAAAAATAATGAAGGATGACCGCCTGTTTTCTTACCCAAATGTAACATATCTAGATCTTCGTTCATCTCCTCCTGACTCACCTGGGGGTACCATGAAGAATAGTGAACCTTTTGAGTCACAAAAATATGCCGATCTTGATTGTTCAGTAATCTTTCAAAAAGATGAAAAGGGGGGATTACTCAGCCATAGTGCCAAGCCCAAGTCTCAGGAGTTACAAATCACAAGAAAAACGGAATGCTCACATATATACCTATCCTTAAGAATTCATGTGCTGTTCTCATCAGGAGCAAGACAAGGCCATCGTGTCGATAGTCTTATTTCAGACATGAGATTGTTTTCTGCAACGAAGCATGCCCAGCGAGTTTTGGAGTCATTCTTGACAAACCTCTGATGACAGTGAAAGAGGAAAGCAGGATGTTGTGTGTCTCATTGACGTCTGATGCGTCTGATGGGGTTTCCCGTATCATCACGCACGTTGCTTCGGTATTTGTACCCTTCACTTTCATCCGCCTTGTGCTTGGCCAGGTCAGGCCGGGATTACTATTCCTCAATACTCAACATCGATCTTGGGTTCTTAGTATTGTCCGAGCTTTGTCGATGATACATACCAAGATACCAAGCAAACCATAAGTGATCAAGCTCCTGCTTGAATTCTACTAGCTACTGTTCATACCCTGAAAATGTTTGTTCACTCGACAAGGCCAGTATCTCGAAGCGCAAGAACAATCTATTGATTGGACGTCGAGACGTGTCTCCGTCCACCGAATAGACAGCATGATCAGGGATTGAACTAGCATAGAATTGGAAAAGCGATTGAATGCACAGACTGCTGAAGGGCCATTTTTCAGCGGAGGATTCCCTTGGCGAACAATCATGGACGGCGTTGAATGACAATATTGAGTGTTTCAGTAGAGAAATAACATGATAGTCATGCCGAAAGTAATAAGTAAAGCCAACATCATGCCGTTATTCACCAAGCTTTGGGATTTTCGTGAAAAATATCATTCCTCACTGGTCGGGGTGTTTTAGCTTGAGCCTCGCCCTCCGTTTTATCCACCACCATATGTAGGTCTCCGCTATGCCTCCCGCCGTCATCCCATCCCAATCTCCTGCTCAACAACCACGCGTGGTTCTCTACCACCAAACTCACTACAAGAACTCCACCGAATTTGTCTCTCTCCTTCCCCTCATCACCCAAGCGGCAGACACAGTTCCCATCACCCACCTCATCATCGCAGCCATCCACCTGAATGACTCTCCCGGCGACATCACCCTCAACAATGACCCGCCTACGGCACCCAAGCACGAGGTGTTGTGGGAGGAAGTCACAACGTTGCAGGCCATCGGGGTGAAAGTCCTCGGGATGCTCGGTGGTGCCGCGAAAGGGAGCTATCGGCGACTGGACCGCAGTGATGATGAATTTGAATCCTACTACGCTCCGCTCAGGGAGGTGATGCGGCGGCACAAGCTACAGGGATTGGATCTAGATGTCGAAGAAGCAATGTCGCTGGAGGGGATCATAAGGCTCATCGATCGACTGAAACTAGATTTCGGCGCCGACTTCATCATCACACTTGCTCCAGTGGCCCAAGCACTACAGGGTCTACGCCATCTTTCGGGCTTCGATTACAAGGCATTAGAAGCGAAGAGGGGGGACAGAATCGCGTGGTACAACACTCAATTCTACAACAATTGGGGTAGCTTTGGGACGTTTGCGGACTACGATGCCATATTATGCCAAGGTTGGAAGCCGGAGAAAGTGGTCGTGGGTTTCCTGACAAATCCGAGCTTGGGGCGTGGATATGTGGAGTGGGAAGAGCTTAGGAGAACAGTGGCTGTATTGAGCCAGTTCTATCGCAATTTTGGGGGGGTGATGGGGTGGGAGTACTATTGCTCGATGCCAGGAGGAGAGAGTCAGCCTTGGGAGTGGGCTTTTGGAATGAGCAGGTGTGTGAAGGGATGAGGATTGAATTGTCACATATCGGACCTCGGGCTCTTCCTGTGGCCATGGAAAAGGAGGCAAGGCTGAAGACGGAGCACCCACGGCGGAACAAGAGAAGACTAGAGTTCTATCGAGGTCTACGGGTCATACTGGTCAGTGCGAACATATGGCCACAGGCATTGCAGTTGCAGGAGGAATGTCGAACAAGCGTGGCACCACTGCAATCCGGAGGTGGTCTTGACGCATCCCCAGATTTCCCCATCCTGGCACGATATACGGGTACGACGGCAGATCTCCTGCAGATAATAAGCCGTGAACGTGTGTGATGAGGCTCTCACCCCAGAGTAATAATGTACGTGTGATCTGGGGGCAGAGGTCAATGGTGCATGACACGGCTGGCCAGATCTCCAATTGCTTTCCTCGCCTCTCGAGCCCTCCACACGAATCTTGGACAGAGTGGCGCATGAGAGGGAGACGAAAGGAGACCGTTTCGAGTCGGGCACTAGCCTACATGCACCGTCTGCTCAATCACGCCGATAGGAGAGTAGTCGGCCCTCTGATAGGTGGGACGTGGCCTTCTGCCGCCCGCCAGCCTACCCTTCTTCGTGTGCGTGTGCGTGTGCGTGCCGAAAGCCTCAAGCCTGATCAGATTCCCTCCCCACCCTTTCGTCTCGTCTCTCTGGGCCGTGGACGATCGGGGTGACAGCGACAGGGCTGGTCACATGCTGTAGTCTTGCCGAGAATCGTAGATCGTAGAGAGAACCGAATACAGAGTCAAGAGAACCATCTGCGTTGCGATGAATTGTTCATGAGTGATGGCCGGAAGAATCCAAGGAAGCCGTTGTGTGGTTTGCCAGCCCCCCTGAAATTGGATGACCAAGGGTGTGGCTGGCCTTGGCTTGGACCCGGCCGCATCGCGACCTCAAGTCGTGACTCTCTCTGTATTGCTTCAACGGCTGCCAACTCCACTCACGACGTCGACTTCATTGCGACCCAGCCTCTCCCAGCATCATTACTGTGCTTCGTCTTCGTTCTTCCAATCGCGCACAATTTGCTGTCTCCGCTGTCTCCGCTGTCTCCGCTGTCTCCGCTGTCCCCGCTGGCTACCGCTCTTCGGTCGCAGAGTTCCTGCAGGATCAGCTCAGCCCCATAATCCACAAAGACAATCGGACGAGAAAGACGAAGATTGCGTTGGTATAGATGAACAGCAAGGAAGAGGTGGAGCGAGCATCATTTTCGCGCGGGTTGCAAGGAGGGGAGCTGCTGGGGAGGGCTTTCCTGTCAGCGGAGATTGCCCCGAAGCGGCATTTGCAGGTGCACGATCACGCGAACTCATCGAAATACAATTGCGATAGTCCTGCTTGGCCTCCTTTGAGGTTGCCGGGTCGCCCCACATGAGCATCGAGGTTGCGCAAGTCTCCAACGAGGAATCTTCGTTCTCGCCAACAACCGCACACCTTCTGCCTCCTAATACCCACTTCGAACCCGCCGCCTCCGCTTCAAGCACTTATGGTATGTTTGAATAGCTATTTGAGAGCTACCTCAGTGGTCAGGAAGTGCTTTTACAAGGTTCTGACAGATGTGACAGATTCAGCTTCGTCTACCGTGAAACCTGAGATTGGTTCTACTCACAACTCCCCAACACCGTCAGCGACATCGAATCTCCTGGATCTATCTTCATCGGCGGCGAAGACTGCAAACGAAACGAACCCTGACAGCGCAGCTTTTTCAGAACCGCTAGGGAAGCCAGCCGAAGGCGTACCCAACGTTCCAATACGCTCATCCTCTAATGCAAAAGTTTCATCCTTAGACACTATACCTATGCCCGAAAAGACTGTTGCAGACCCGATATCCGTCTCAAGAAGAGGATCGAAAGGTAGCATCAAACCAAAAAGCCGCAGTGGTAGCATTGCTAGCAGTAAATACTCGAAGAAAGAAAAGGCGGCACCAGGAGTCGCTGCAACACAAGAGAAGCCTGCTGAGGAGCATTCGGCAATTAACACACGGCAGAAGAAAAGCCGCGGGTTTCTGTCATTCCTAAATTGTTGCAGCCCGCCGGAAAATGCAACCACTGTTGAACTTGGTGATCAGGCAGTTCCGGCGAAGAAGACTAAAATATTGCAGCCAAAATCTGGAAGACAGCCAACACCCGTGGTAAAACCAAACGCAAGTGCTGGGGAGTCGACTACGGGAGAATCTAAAGAGGCCAAAGAGGAGGGCATCGGGGGACCAGAATACTCGGAGAAAAATCCAGCTGCGAAATCGTCGGCGATGACCAGATCATCAAAAGAGAAGGTGACGACAGAGAAGGTTGGACCACCAGGTCCGCTAGTGGAGCCTGTAGAGACTGTGGAATCTCCACCACCTGCAGCATATCGTGATCCACCATTACCACCAGTCCCTTCGTCCAACATTGTATCCACTTCAGATACAAAGGACGAACAAGGCATTCCAACACAGGCTGCCGGTATTGCAGCACCCCCACAATTAATCGAGCCTGACCAATCCGTGGCGGAGCAAGGGACTACCATCAATGACCGAACCCCTCAACAAGAACAAAGGGATAGCGATATTGCCATGGTCGATGCGCCCCAAATCCCCTCTGCTGAGGAACCATCCAATACAAGTCGAGAATTACAGCAAGCGCAAATCAATCTGCCGCCTCCGCCACCAAGGAATGGAAATGGTGGTGCTTCGGCCTCCAATGGTGTTACGCCTGGTGAGAAGCAACAGTGGCTACTGCCGCCATTGCAGCCTCAGTTGAAAGGGCGAAAGTGCTTGGTCTTGGATTTGGATGAGACCTTGGTTCACAGTAGCTTCAAGGTTCGTAATTTGATTTTCTAGCAGTCATCAAACTAATCTGGATAGATCCTTCATCAAGCGGATTTCACGATACCAGTCGAAATCGAGGGTCAGTTTCACAACGTCTACGTCATCAAGCGGCCTGGCGTGGATCAGTTCATGAAGCGTGTTGGGGAACTTTACGAGGTCGTTGTATTCACAGCTTCTGTTTCGAAGGTATGTAATTTCTCATCGACAATTCTGCTGATCACTGACTGAGAGTTCGGCAGTATGGTGACCCGCTCCTCGATCAACTTGACATTCATAAGGTTGTCCACCACCGTCTTTTCCGCGAAAGTTGCTATAATCATCAAGGAAATTATGTCAAGGTCCGTGGCTGATCCACGATGTTTCCTCGCCGCTTATTGCTGACACGTGTATAGGATCTCTCCCAGGTTGGCCGTGACCTTCGGGAAACCATAATTATTGACAACTCCCCCACATCCTACATATTCCACCCACAGCATGCGGTACCCATTAGCAGCTGGTTTTCGGATGCCCATGACAATGAGCTACTTGACCTGATTCCGGTCCTCGAGGATCTGGCTGGGACCCAAGTCAGAGATGTGAGCTTGGTACTCGATGTGGGATTATGAACACAGCTTCAACGATGTCAGCCAATCATTTCCAGTCAACAGCATTAGCGAGCGAGGTGGCATGAGCCCTAGGATACTAGATTGTACCGCTTAATTGTTGTAATAAGCATCTCCACCTTTTACTTCTTCGTCCACGGGCCCCGACCGAAGGATTATCGGCCGGCCAAATAATCAAACTGATGGTATGAGAAGGGAATACTGCATTGTGTAAAAAGGACTAGGGACCAGCAGCATTTTATTTATTTTTTTGGTCTAGCGAGCAGCCAGCCACACTAACTCCCAGCGAGCGTTTCTTTTCCTTTTGTCAGCTTGCATACTGAATGGCGCACTTCATCCTCATCAGATCTACCTCACGTCTTTGGCGGGCTGCGCCTACAGTGTAATTCCTGCATTGCCCATTGAATGGGGCCCTTGGCGCACAAACAAAAAAATCTATTGGCTAGGGAAGGTTGCGTACCTATAGCTATTACTTTATTAGCTAAATACCGCCAAAAGAATTCATAGACGTTTCGATTTCCTCCATTTTTGATCGTGCAATCCGGGAAGAATGTAGGTTTGCCCGCTGTCCGTTGACATACGTATCGATTAGTAGGATTTGTATCACTTTCATCTCTGGATCTGCTACCCCACTCAACTGGTGCAATTGTATTCTGGCTTACGAAGCACAAAGGGATGACTTTGGATGGGGCTTGGATTGGCGGATAGGTAAGCTTACACCTGTCATCAGATCGCAAGTTATAGATGGCTGATTACAGCAACAATTTCAGAGCAGAAAACAGTATCCCTAATCACAGAACCCATGAGCTTTGACAGGATCGTAGGGCGCTTGGTGAGTGCGTAACCAAGTGTATATTCCAGCGTTGGGACCATGAGCATTCCTTGATAGGCCAGTGTAACCAAGTGAACGAAATCATGCATTTGGCTGACGGTCTGAGCATACGGCATTGCAGTGGATTTCATGCTGCAAGCACGAGCATCGAATGTTTCGTCATTGTCGTGCACAACGACAAGTAAAACTCGAAACATGTCAGGGAAAATCGAGGGAAAATTGAGCTGTTCCTGTCATCTGCGATCAAAGTTGGTCCGACGTCGTGGGTCTGAGTGGGTCCGGCCTAATTCTTCCAGTCGCTCCTTCCAACATGCATCAACTCGCCGCAACTGCGCTCCCTCCGATCATTGATAAATTTAGCACCACATCGCAGATTCTAGAAACGCTAAGATTGCAGAATGGAATCGGCGTCGTCACCCTAGTCACCCTAGTGCATCGCGAAGTCTATGCTGATGACGCTTCGTGTTTCGGATCAAATTGTTGCTTCAGACACAGCTCGTTGAAAGTACAAGTGTCCTCGCCACCAGACCAGAAAAATCCTGCACATCATACACTGTTCTTTTTGTGGACAAGCACTCCCTCGGATGTCTGTTCGAGGAGGCGTGCTACGGACGTAACACCACTCAAACTCATGCCTTTCCAATGGATCTTGATACCAACACTGGCCTTAGTAAGCCACCGTGTGTCCATCCTACGCCCAGCTTTGCCTTGAATCGAATCAATCTCTGGAATCTATGCCTAAAGATTTAGAGCATGGTCTAAAGCTCATGGTCAAGCCTTCGATTCGTGGTTGCCCTGCATATCCTACCAATCTCGAGGTCATTCAAAGCTGACAGAAGGAAGTCTTTGTCTATGATTTCATTCCTCATGACCCCAGCCAGCTTAAGGTTATGCGAGGAAGTTTCCGCTACCATTACCAACGGAGCCGATTTGATGCTTGCCCTGTGGATACCTGTATGTCTTGAGCCAGGAAGTACTGCCTGGGGGGAGTCTATACTCGTTTCGTGATGAGGATGCTCTCAAAGCAACGGTCACCTGACCAAAGGTGAAACTCTCAACAATCGGGAGTCGTCAGCATTTTGAGGTCGTCCTACACCCGAAGTCAATGGAGGGTCACCAACGCTCGCCATGTCTTCTCCGACGTCATTGATTGGAATATAGTGTAGGTACAAATTGGCGCTGCTCTATTCCCCTCTTTCTTTCTCCCTTCCTCATCACCGCTGCAATAGTCAACTATTTCTACCAGATTTGTACTTTTGATAAGACTATCATCAACCTCTACCCCCAGGAACAAACAGGCTAGGATACATTATCCCCAAATCCTATCCTACATCGCCCAACATCAAACCTTCCGTCACGATGGAAGCTCTTACCAACGAGATCGCAAATTTCATCATCAGCTTCGAACACACGGCCCAAGACGCTTCAGTTCGAATTTGCAAGCAAGAACCACCTTGTAAAAATTGTGTGGGCGTTCCTCCTGGCAGCGTATGCTCAGTGTGCAAAAAGACCAAGCAACAGCATGCAATGACCAACGACCTCGGCCTCCTACATGCTTACCCTGGCGCAATCATAATGTCTGATGGCTTCTCTGATGGCACCAGAAACCCTGAGGGTTCTCCTATGGATGGCAACCTTCATTTTGGTGGCGAGATAATACAAGATACATTGATAGGATTCGACGACCCGTCCCCTTCTCCCATTTTCAACATTCACCACATGAATGGCGAGGCGGGCTTTCCCCAGCACAAAGTCCGTCCGTGCGAAGGTTGCATGAAAATCCGAGTGGGTAATCGATGCCCTTTCTGCCGCAAGATCAGAGAATATTGAATGCACTGGAGGGGGCAGGGAAGACTGAGGAATGGGATGAAATTTTCTTTAGACCCTGGATCTGGTTGGTGTTGTCGGGGTTTGAGGTTACAGACTTAAGGGACGGGAGACTGGCAAATTGAGACGATGGAGTTCCTTCAGCTGATACATTGGCAGACGGCATCTGGGGTGATAAAAGGATACCTGGGAGGCAATTTACCAATAGATTGTATCAAGTTTGACTCCAAATGAAAATAGGAGACTAGGAAATATATAGTGAAGGTCGAAAGCTTCGAGGATCGGCGCTTTTGTATTTGAAAGGCGTGCGCACACATCGGGCCCAAACGTATGATACATACCAAACTTTAGAGTCTAATACACAGATCTGCTGCCTTGATCTTCTATCGTACCCTACCTCTCATAGTGACCTAGACGTAGATTGGCTGAGGGACCCCATACTGCAAGACGTGTGAGCTATCCCGTATCCACAGAAGACCTGGTAGAACACTTACATTCAGAGGATCATTGAATCTCAGACTCTTATTCAGTCCACTAATCTCATCAACCTCACCCTTGTCCAGATCCCACGCCGTCACATCCAGATTCTGCGCCAGACGTCCCTGATTATTGCTCTTCGGAATAACAGCAATATCTCTCTGCGTCGCCCACCTCAGCAGCACCTGAGCGGCAGTCTTGCCATGTTTCCCCGCAATCCTCTTCACCGTCGCGTTATCCATCAGCAGCGGCGTATCCTTGGCGCGCTGCATGTCGAGCTCGAGGAACGATTGCGGGCCGAAGGATGAGTATGCCGTGATGGCGATGCCTTGGCTCTGCGCGTATTTGACGAGGCCTTCTTGCGTGAGGTAGGGGTGGTGCTCGATCTGGAGCGTCGCGGGGGGGGTCTTGGCGTAGCGGAGGAGGTCCATTAGAAGCTGGCCGTTGAAGTTGCTGATGCCTATCGACTTGGCCATGCCCTTGCCCACGAGCTTTTCCATCGCCTGCCACGTTTCTTGGATGGTGGCGGTGCCGGGGACGACGTTCTTGCCGTCGTAGGTGAAGCCGGGGGGGTAGCGGTCCGATGGGTCGACGTATTTCAGAGAGATGGGAAAGTGCACGATGTAGAGGTCGAAGTAGTCGATGCCCCAGTCTTGGAGCTGCTTTTTGCAGATCGGCTCGACGCGATCGTGGTCGTGGAAGGAATTCCAGAGTTTGGAGACGAGGTAGAGCTCTTCGCGCTTGACGAGACCTTCTTTGATGGCACGGGCGACTCCCTGGCCGCATTCTTGCTCGTTGCCGTAGTCTGCGGGTGAATCAGGAAAGAATACTTTGGGAAGTCAAGACTCTGTGACTTACCACATGCACCGTCGAATAGGCGATATCCTGATTTGATGGCATTGTAGACCGTGTCAGCGCAAGTGTCATTGTTGACTTTCCAAAGCCTAAGACCGTTAGTCAATTGATTTCGATATTGTCGTGAAGGGTCAGTGCCCACCCGAAACCGACAAGGGGCATCTGCTGGCCGCTGTTGAGCTTCACCGTGGGGGAAGTCATGGTTGTAAACGATTTTGTTTTTCGCCCTTGTAAGTGAATAGGGAATGCTGGGTTGATGGAGACTGGTCGCTTGAAGACTGTGGTGGTGCTGATGAATTTATCAGGTCAGGCGCAAAGCGACGATGGGGTAAGTTCGCTGGAAGTCTCACCGTTGGAATGGTCTTATGATGTTCATGGGAAACTGTACAAGAAGCAGAGGAAAAAGGTCAGAAAAATGATTTCAGCAGTTGCCCCACATTTCCCCACAGTGATGGCATTACGTCGGGCAGATCCAGGAACAGGCTAAAATCGGATCCGAGAATTGACTTTAGCCTCAGACGCTTCGCCGACGGGTGGCTAAATGGGTAAAATGAAAAGTCTGAGTCCGCATGTAGATGTACTTGGGAAATCTCTTCTCCAAGAATGTTCCAGAAAGATCATGGCGGCTTCGCTTGATGCGTTCCAGAGCCTGTACCAAATTTTCTAGACTCGTGACGTTGGCGTAGAGACAAATTCCATCTCCAGTTCTGAGTCCAGACAAGCATTCCCAGAGAACTGATTCACAAACCAAAAACCGAGCCTCCGGTATTGGATCGATCTATTCGCTCGTTAAAAGTGGGCCATGTAGGAAAACGGCGGCTCCGTGGGAAGGAGTCGTTTTCCACGCAGCATAGGAGCACCTGCAAGTCAACGACTCTCTTCGAAGACACAACGAAGAAACCACGCCAAGCAATGGAAATTTGCGTTTTGGGTAACAAATCATGATTCGAAAGTCGTCGCCGTTTTGTTTGGGCAAGACCATGAGCCTTTTGAGCGGGATTACGATATCTTCGTGAACATGATATTATTCCGAGCGCGCCATCAGCGCATCTCAGATCCGGCTATCATAGGCGACTTTCCAGATGTCATGACTGTAGCACAAAGACGAAAGATGCGGAAACAAATGGTAGATTAAATCTGAATTGCACATAAGTGTCGATGCAGCTAAGAAAACCTACTGGGCATATCTTCTCGGTGCATATTTGGCACTTCTGAGCCATCCTCTCAACAAACTTACAAAGTCTCACCTAGCAATGCTGAAGGTTCCGTTTGTTGCTTATGCAACCATTGGCGACAGGAATCCATCCACGAAGCGATGCATCGGCATAGGTCCCTGCTCAATGACCTCCTTGAACGCCCCGAAAACATGGCAATCTTTACATCGGTAATTCGGAACGTTCTCACAGATGTGACTCATCTTCGTTGACTGAAAGTGTGTGCCTTTCAAGGAACACCCACTTAGTAGTGGCGACATGCAAGTCTGTCCCGGGGTCGTATCGGTAGGATTGTCTTCGTAAGCACAACGATCATGACTGCATGACCATTAAGTCTTCTCTGTAGAACAATGGTCGATTGTGGTCTGGTAGAGCAGTCGCGCTGCATCATCCTGGCAGGAATGCAGGAGTCTACATGACTTGAGCCGAATTATCGCCGCTCTTGAAGGATTATGAAGATACATCGGGGACTTGAAAGAAGATTTGACGCGGAATGTCAACATTGAGAGCGGCCTCACGTGCGCCCTGCACTCCTTCGGACCGTTTCATATGCTGAAAGTTGACACTAGGGTGTATGGAGCGCATTCCCATGGAAAGAAGCAACTGTGAACAACAAGTGTGTAATCTAACCCGCGATAAACTGTATTTCAGTACCGGTAAGGTATTTTAGCTTATCAACGGCTCGCACCGCTAGCACTTCCTTCGATCAACTACACTCCGTGCCTACTCCACTCAATCGTCAGGGACCAGCGCCTGCCCCATTGAGAAGGGCGAGACGTGCGCTGACCGATGCTGCTACAGACTGCGTGGGTGACTCGCGTACGGCGTTTCAAAAAAGCAACTCTAGCCTACTCGAGATAGTGCCAATGATCATTCAATGCAGCTTTCAATTGCATTGGCTGTAAAATGCCCGGTGTCACTTAGCCCCGCCAACTCGAGACCGGCACCGAGGGTTTTACACTTCGGATTATACTTGCACGTTTTAAGAGTAGGCTTACTTGCCTGTGGTAGTCATTGACCCCACGCAGAATCTCACCGGAATAGATAGCAACGTTGCATACGCTGATCTGCAGGACAAATCGCACGGCTGGCAAATCAGAGCTATGACCCCACGATGGCGACCCCTGCAAACGGGTATCACGACCATCGGAGCACGACATGGACATGAGCTGCATGGAGCTACGTAGTCACCATCTGCGATTCCAAGAATGAAAAATGCCATTGCTTCAAATACACGAAGCTGCGTGTCGAATGCGGAATCATATCCACGGACCTCCTCGAGAGGAATCCCGCCGGTGAAGGACCGGGAGCTCTCACTCAATCGCACGATCGAAACATGATCGCTAGGAACATGGTTCTATCAACATCGCAGAATGCTTCACCGCAACATTGCCACCAGCAATGGATGCGATCAAGCTGTACACTTTACCCGCCTACACGATCAAGTCAAGCGCCGCGGCCCACTTTCAACCTCATCTCTACCTATCCCTGTCCATCAAGCAGCTTATGGTCTAGCGTTGGGATTTCGTAATGGCGTCGGCATCGTTGCACGAACTCCATCTGATACTTATGATTCGGCGTTCTACTTCTGTTATCAAAGCCACCTGGGGGCCAGCTGTCCCTGCGTACGGCACATTGTCTCCACCATGTCCTGTTATCGATGTTGCGCCGTGGCCTCTGACGACACTTGCATAGCGGAAACCAACTACCGCTATTTTGGGAGACCTTGTCAATAGAGAGGCCATTGAAAGGGGCTGGAACTTAGCTGACACCGCTTGCGGCCATCACCTCACTAAGCTTAGTCCCGGACGTTGCACCCCTGGTCCTGGGGGCTCACGGATATCGATCCTGTTGGAAGGCAGCGATGACGGTGAAACCACTAGAAACAAACATCTTGAGACGGTGCTTAGACTGGCCGAACGGCCATGTGCTGGCCGGCAATGAGGTAGCAACATTTCGTCAGCGCTGTCATACAACATCTAATGTCTTGATAAGGTTGGTGTATATTTTTCAAGTCAGTGAACAGCCTCAAAGTGACTCCAAATCACATCCATCAAACTCGCATTTCTGATTGCAACCAATATGGATACCATGGCAGCTACTCAGGCGTTTGCAGCGCAACCCTTTCTCCCCTCAGTACCTTCTTCAGACAATATGCCCACCGTTCCTGCCACTCCAGAGCAAATCATGCAGCGATACTTGTCAACCAGACCTGCTCAGGATCAGGTAGAGAACGTGGCGGCCACTCAAAACAAAGTGAAGCAGCGATATCTGTCTACGAATGCTGCCCCTTCACAGCAATCGGAGCCCAAGCTGTGGACGATGATAAACAGCTACTTTCCTAAGGCGGGGTCAGATTTTCAATTCTGGTGGAGGACAACTGGGATTCCCTTTGCTATTCTGCTCGAAAAATCCGGCTATCCCACTGACGCCCAATGTCAACACCTACTTTTCTACTACTGCTGCGTTGTTCCAGAACTTGGCGCCGGCCCCAACGCTCAAGGACTACCTAAACAGTGGAAAAGTTTCATGACGGATCACTATGCCCCTATTGAATTGAGTTGGGAGTGGGGTACTGGAGGGCAAAACCCGACTGTCAGATTTTCCATTGAACCCATCAGCCTGGAAGCAGGCACACCAGCCGATCCTCTCAACCAATATGCAACTGACCGTCTCGTCCGCCAATACCAACCTTTGCTGGCTGATTGCGACCTGTCCTTATTCAATCACTTCTCAAAAGAGCTCCTCGGCTATAATTTTACCCCTGACGAGGCAAGTGCGAAGTCAGAAGAGCCTCAAGGTCATGCATCCCGTACTTTCATTGCTTTCGAACTAGGCAAAGAGGGTGTCATGTTGAAGGCCTACTTTTTACCCAGCTTCAGAGCTGCAGAATTGAAACAATCCACCTGGAAGACAATCGTACAGTCGATTGAAGATCTCCCAAACTACTCACCCTCATCATTCTCTGGTCTCACTGCGATCCAAAACTATCTAGACACGTCTCGCCAAGGTCCCAAAATTCAAGCTGAGCTCTTTGCAATCGATTGCATAGCTGCAACACAATCGAGACTCAAAATCTATGTGAGGAGCCGTGAAACGAATTTTGACTCTGTTAAAGATGTCATGACACTTGGTGGATTACTCGAAGATTCAAAAACAACTCGGGGCCTCCAAGAACTCGAGAGACTCTGGAGACTATCTCTTGCGTTACCACAGGACTTCTCTAACTCCGATGAACTTCCACAAAGGGATCATCGGACAGCTGGTATTCTCTACTATTTCGATATCAAGCAGGTAAACCCTACGCCAGGTGTCAAGGTGTACATACCCGTGCGCCATTACGGTAGCACTGATATGGGTGTTGCAGAAGGCCTGGCAGTGTACTTGGAGGGAAGAGGCCAAGGCCATTTCGCTCGCAGATATATCGACGCATTGAAGAGCATGTCACCCGGCTCCTCACTCCGCAACAGTCTCGGCATTCAGACATATATTGGATGCTCGATTGTGAAAGGAGAGTTGAAGTTGATATCTTACGTTGCACCCACTGTTTACAGTCAGTCAAAGGGAAGCATTTTATGTATTAGCGAGCATGGCAGGCGAACGGATTTCAACTCATGATGTTTCAACATTTCATATATCACGTACATGTCTTCCACATCAGTACTTGCGACAGCATTTTCTTCCATCATCAAAGCGCGGAGACGGGTCACTGCATCATCCTAGCATTTAGACAGCGTTCGTTTCATAGACGTGTTTTAGACTACTCGCTGAAGGCTGGTCTTTTACATTGCATTTTTCTTTCTCCTCGAACATGTATACTACAGCTATTTCCATTTGCTCTATATTGTCGGTAACTGCTGGCTGCTCTGACCTCATAATGTGAATGGGGTAGCTGGAGTCCAGTGGTCTCAAAAATCCAATCTAAAATTTTACTTTGCCAAGAGACGCTTGTTGAGGATCATATCCCTTATTCGACGGACAAGACTCTGTACCCATAGCCTATTGAGCTGAGACGGAGGATGCGGATTACCCCACTCGATATGCGGACCCAGCCTTCCACGTTCAAGACGACTACCACAAAAGCCTTGTGAGGGGCCAGTCCATTACGCAAGATATTACCAAGATCAACATCGGAAGTAGCACAGGAAAGAGGCTTGATTACAGGGTTAACTGTCAGAGTTGCATTCGATGATGGGGCCAGATCAATGAAATGTGATTGGATTGTGGATCGTGCCTGAAGATGGATCGAGATTCGATGATGGTATTGCACCAACACACCCTAATAGGATTCCAAATATTGCGTGGAGCACCAAACACGGTGGATGATACCTGGCAATTCGATCCCAGATCATGCATGAACAACAAGCAAAAGGCGTACAAAAGGGATGCGACGCTGCAGCAATAGGCTTGGCTGGCTTATCATACTACCGCAAGCGGACGGAATAATGTTTAGACTATCGGCGGTAGTGTGACGCAGAGCCTGGACTTTTGCATAGCCATGGAAGGGAGGTTCGGCCCCCATCGGCGCCTAGCCAAATCCTACCTGCTTTTCGCGTTGCAGAGAACGCCGTCGTTGCCTATTCATGTAGCTAGCATGGGAATAATATAAACTTAAATCTGTCAAGATGCTAAGAAATAGTCCGTGCTCACGTGCCCATGCCGAATGGAGACAAAGCCGAGAATGCCATTCCCTATCTAGAAGGTCTCACTCTACTTGGTCCGTGCTACTCTTCTGATGTACGCTTCAGCATGGATGCTGCAGAAGTGCTTACCGGTCAATTATTTAGGTAGAGACTGGATTCGATATCACGTGCACAATTTATTGCTGGAGATCTGACCAATCGATAGCTCTGTACATTTTCTATGTAATGATAGGAAATTCTAGATACAATGAACGCTGGTTGTGTAATTCTATGTCCAAAAGTAGAAAGAGCGGCCGAGTAGTCGTCGGTCGATGATCATCAATCGTCAGGTCATGGAGACACGCTCATTCGTCTCATCTTCACAAGTCATAACGTCCACCGTTCACCATGTCCTGTCACCCATCATACTCGCCGGCCAAAATCTCAGCCTCTCCTCGAGCTTGTTGCGCTCAAGATTGGTGAAGACGGAAAGAGAGCATTGGTCCATCTTTCCAGCTCGTGAATCGATCACGGAGGCGGTACTCGAAGCTGGAGTGCTTGTCGAAACCTTCCAAATACTTCTCTTTTGGTGGCTCCACCTGGGTCTCGCTCAAAGGCTTCATCTCCAAAGCGAACGCCACACGTGCCATGGTCACGGTGAGTTCCATATAAGCGAGGTTCTTGCCCACACAGCCCACGGGGCCAATGCTAAAGGCTTGGAAAGCGCGCTTGGCGAGATCAACCGACTCTTGGCTGTTCTGCATCTCTCCACCGGGGAGCCAGCGCTCGGGCTTGAAGGTGTAGGGGTCAGGGTAGTATTCAGGGTTGTGGTGGATGGCGTAGATGGGGATACCAACGTCGTAGCCCTTGGGAACGTGCTGGCCTTGGATGTTGACGCCTCCTGCGCAGACTTCGCGCCAGAGAGCGCCACCGACGGGGGGTGACATGCGCATTGACTCATCGATGCAGGAGCGGAGGTATTTGCAGGAGGTGAGTTTCTCGCCGGTGCGGATCTCGTCTGCGCTGGAGAATGTGCTGCGGACTTCCTCGCACATCTTCTTGTAGGTTTCAGGGTGGCGGCCCATGTAGTAAAAGACACCAGCCATGCCGGTGGAGATTGCGTCGGAGCCTGCAATGATGAGCAGAGTAGACTCGCCCCATAGCTCGTCCACGGAGAAACCCTTGCCAGTTTCGGGATCCTTGGCTTTGAGGATGTGGCCGAAGAGATCTTGTCGGTTGGAGTCCATGTTCATCCGCTCAACTGCCATTTTCTTGCTGATTGAAACGTATTGATCACGGATCTTCCTCACCCCTGGAGTGAAGATCTTGTCGACCTGCCAGATGGCAAGGAGAGGCATTTGAAGGCATACTCCAACGCGGAAGGCTGCAACTTGGATTAGATCAATGATGAATCGGTTGTCCGAGTTGTCCAGCATGTGAAAGGCTTTGCCAAAGACGAGTTCAGCCATAAGGTCGAAGGATACGTAACTGCCTGTAAACTCATCAGAAAAGCAAGCCTTTGGGAGCTCGAAATCTGAACGATGTCGAGCCCTCGAGCAGTAACTTACACATCCGTGCGAGATTGGTTGACGGAGTCCATGATCCCTCCTTAACATCCGTTACCTTTTCGCCGTTTGCACCCCCAGCCGAAAGACGCTCGACGAAAGTCTTCACGTGAATAAGGACATGATCCTCAAGTTTCCTCAAGGCAGCTTCTGAGAATGCCTGACTCATGACACGGCGCTTGAACTGATGGTCCCTCTTGTTGACCGTGCTCTGCAGATCGTGGGCGGTTGGGGAGGTCTCGAAAGCCCGGTATGCGGTGGATTTCTGTACATTGGCATTGCGGCCATAAATATCTAGTCATAATGTTACTTATCTTGATCACACACAACATAAACTAGAAGAAGGACTCTTACCTTGAACGGCTTTTTCGGTGTTGGTGACAACTTTGCTCGGACCATATCGGACGAATTCGCCTAATAGCGAAAATCGATATCAGCACATCGAAAAAGGATAGACTGGCAAAGGCTCAAGTCTGCTCATACCATAAATCTCATGACATCTCAACATATCCAAGTGAAGGTCCCCCACGTAGGCGTGGTAAACAGAATAGAAACCGGTGATCTTTGCCATAAATGGACCTGGATACTTGGCCAAGGGATGTAGGGTAAGAGTGTAGCCAATCCATAGCGTGTACTATTCGATGGTCAGCCAACATGACCAAACCGACACTCAATATAGAAATTTATCAACTTACGGAGAGAACAAAAAGGGCACCTAAAGCACCTAAGCCCTGGCCCACCTTGGGAGCCAGCTCCATTAACGAAGCTTTATCGAAAGGTAATTTGTCAAATGACAAGCTATCAAGAGAGAGAGCCATGGTGATGCTCGATACGTATCAATATTTCACAGACAAGTAAATTGATTGAACATTGAACTTTTCCAATATTATTCTTCTGTCAACAGTAAATCGAAAGAAGAAACCTCTGATTCAAGATTGAGGAATGCGAGGAGAAAGGAAATTAATATTTCTGTTTCTGTGGAATGAAAGTGTGGTCTTCGAGGCTTTTTCTCACGTTTCAATCCATCAACGTCAAGGCTACATCATTCTGCAGGATGCAATAAAGTCTGACAATAAGCATTTAGATAATCCTAAACAGACGCCGCTGCAAGCTAGACACTGGTCGGCCAGACATAAATACCGATGACGGAGGTATCGTGAGGCCCGACCCTAAATGTTCTGTGGATCAGGGCCTGTGGACTGCAAGCTGCAAGTTGCAAGGACCCAGGGTCATATCTTGGTTCTCCTAGCGTACTTCGCTTGATATTCCTAGCGGACCTTACCCGCATCACACCGCCGTTTCGGGATCCGCCTTAGTCTGTGTAATCATACGAGCTGTAATTTTCATTTCCATTGAAACCTTCTGACCTAATGCGGTACTGTTTGCGCTTGAATGATCAACATTCAAGCTCAACCTGTGACAGAGCGGTGACTCCGGCGAATAGAGGCGCAAACAGTTGTATACCAAGCATTTGGGATGGCTTGATAATTGCGCCGTGGGCGGCCTTGAGCGATGAAGAGATACATCATTCCGCATCAATGGGATCTCGTTGACAAGCCGTCATATCCGAGATGCTCTGCTGGCTCACCATCAGCTCGACGCTGCGAGCTACTAATAACCTCGTGTTTGCCGCGGTGCTTCTTTTCTATAATCAATTGACGTTGGTGAAAGTGCAGTGAGGACATGGCAATACTTTCAAGCCTGCTCGGGCTTTCGAGCAGTGCGGCAATCTTCACCCTCATCCTTATTGCCTATTACGGTATCCCCCCAGCTAGATTGTATCTTGCGCGCCGGAAGACCATTAAGGAGCTCGGCTGCCAACCGCCCCCGTCGGTGCCTTCGAATGATCCAGGCCTCGGTCGGGATGTCGCCGAACAGCTAGCCACTGCGTACAAGGAGCACCGACGCAGCGAGAGCTTCCAGGAGCAGCACAAAGCCCTTGGGCTCACATTCCAATCAGTTGCACTGGGCAAAACGCGCATTTACACCATCGATCCTGCCAATCTTCGTGCTATCTTCTCAAAGGTCGACCACTGGGGCGTTTCGCCATTAAGGCTGCCTCCATGGGAGCCCATGCTCGGCAGAGGGATTTTTACCACAGATGGCACATATTGGAGACACTCGAGGGATTTGGTCCAGCCCCTATTCAAAAAAGATCAGATTTCCAATTTGGGCTCCTTTGATGTCCATGTTTCCAATCTCATCAAATTGATACCAACGGATGGCTCCACCGTGGACTTGCAGCCCCTAATCGCTCGTCTGATTTTAGATTTCACCACGGAGTTTTTATTCAGCGAGTCCGTAAGATGTCTGACACCCACCCCTGACAAGCGTGCAATGGAATTCCTGGATTCGTTTCATTATGGCCAAGCAAGTATGGGTAAGAGGCTGCAACTCCCAGTGAAGAGTGCTATGACCTCGGATGAGAAATTTTGGAAGGCAGCAAAGATTGTACAGGATTTTGTTGGTTCACAAGTCGATCAAGCCTTCATTCGCTGCGACTCCAAAAGCGGAAACAGTGAAAAAAAGCGAAAGCAAAAATACATCTTAGCAGACGAGCTTGTTAAGGTGTCTAAGGACAAGGACGCGATTCGAACCCAATTGCTCAACGCATTTCTTGGAGCCCATGATACAACGGCGGTACTTATGACCAGTAGGTGTCCCTCAGGCCATGACCGTATTTGAACATGGCAGTCGGAACCACAGGACGTGGGCTAAAGCTTTGACTTGTCCAGCGTAGTGGCAGAGGTTATGTGCGACATTAGAAGGCAAGGCTAACTTCGATCTGTTCGTTAGACACGCTGTTCATTCTCGCTCGCCACCCAGACGTTTACGAAAAGCTCCGCCAGGAGGTCCTACCTATTAACTTACAAGAAGTCAATTTTGACGAGCTGAAGGGTCTATCTTATCTCAAGAATGTAATTACCGAGGCTTCTCGACTCTACGGAGTGGTGGAGCAGACTGCTAGGATTGCTCTCCAAGACACAACTCTCCCCATCGGCGGTGGTCCGTCTGGAACTTCGCCAATTTTCGCGCCCAAGGGTACCTCTGCTCAGCTCAATAGCTTTTCGCTGCATAGGCGTGAAGACATCTACGGAGCTGATACTGACAAATTCCGTCCAGAGAGGTGGGACAGCATCCATCCTGGGACATGGGAGTTTATGCCATTTATAAATGGGCCGCGAGTCTGGTAAGTTAGACTTCCAAATTGCTCTTTCTTCTTGCTTTAGCGCTCAAAATCCTGAGATATCCCACAAGAGCACGATTTTTTGCTAAAGCATACTCAATGATTTATCATGTTGTAAATGGCAAGTACTGACTGCAATGATTTAGTCCGGCTCAGCAGATGGCTTTGCAGCAAGTCAGATTTACCGTTGCTAGGTTTGCACAAACCTTTGAGAGTATCGAAAACAGAGATCCCGTGCATAAATTTGTAGCAGCGTATAAGGTTAGCCAGGAGAGCAAAAATGGGTGTAAAGTCGCACTCACAGCCGCGTAAACGTCAACTCTGCAGGCGGGATTCCTGGCATTGTAAACAGATTTCTTATAATTTCATGTGACGATGATGAGGAGAAACGAGACCGAAAACAGGTTGAGATAGGATCTGAAGAAAAAAGGAAGCTGGGACTGGGGTGGTTCTGCTTGCTTCAACTCATCACGGTCACATGTACGTTCAACAACTTGATTGTGCTGCTAGTCAGATAGGTTCAGGCTTCGTTCCTGACTTGAGTACCATTCGTCAAAGCCTTGATGGCCTTTACGATACTCGTACAAAAGCTGTGCTCCCGTTAGCTCGCGAATTCTATGGAGAGGTTAAGTAGGCATCACATACTTGCGTCAATCTGTTGAATCTGCGGTAATGCCAATTTGACCTTGTTTCTGTACAAGGCTGGGCTTTTCAATTGCAATGGGTTCATCTCGAAATAGACTGTATTAAGCTCCTGTTTATCCCCCAACTCCTTCTCTACTTCGTGGAAAGACTGTATCAAATTAGAGGAAGCCCACAACTCCTCTAATTGGTCGAGATTGCCAAGATTGGTGAGATGGGCAATTTGGTTGTTTGAAACGTCAAGAACGCGGAGGCTGACATTATTATCGAGGCCTGATATCTCGGTCAAAGCGTTATGGGAAACGTAAAGCTCTTTGAGGTTCGTAAGCTTAGAGAGTCCCGATAGTTGTGGGAGACGATTTGATTGTATCGACAAAATCTTGAGATTGCTCAGATGTGATATATTCTGCGAAAGCGTCAGAGAAGATCTTGATGTACCATGGGGGTCCAGCATTAACCTTAAGCTCGGTGATCTTGTTCTTCCCTAGCCACAACTCCTCGAGGCCCACCAACGTATCCAAGTTCTCAATTTCCTAAACACACATCAACATCCGAACGCCTATCGCCCAACTTTTATGATCATACTCTTATCCTGTTTGCTGCTAGTTCCAAATTTCTGAGCTTGGCTAACCCATCAAGGCCCTCAATCTTTTGTATCTTGTTCTGCACAAAGTACACATCCTTTAGCTCTTTGATCTGGTCGATGTTCTTGATGTGCTTGATCTTATTGAAGCTCAAATCCAGGCTATTTAGATGCATCAGACCATCCAGACCTCGAATGTGTGAAATCAGGTTATCGTAGAAGTCTAGCTCGTGCAGCGTTGCACCAATATCCGGTGGTAATTCGATATGGGAGATATGGTTCTGGCGTAGGCATAGCTTCTGTAGGATCTTCGTTCCGGCTTTGATACAATTTATGATTGTCTGAAGGCATCAACTCACCTCAACCTTGGTGAAGCGCTCTAAGCGTAATGCAGGTATGGAGGAGATACGGCAGTGAACAAGGTCAATGTCCTATGCAGTCAGAGCGGGTCAGTTGTTTTGATGCCAAACAAGACTTCCTCAAGCACGCGTACATCAGTGTCAAGTTCATAATCTTCCAGCAGGTCTGGTACACCCCGAGGTCAGCAGAAAAACATAGAAAGCAAAGACAAACCTACCCTCGTCTGCATCAATTTGATCTACTGGAGGTGCGTCTTCGTCTGAGTACTCAGGATCTGAAAGTATTTCTGCATTTGTGACTACAGCCCTTCGGTCGACGCGAAGCTTGCCGTCCCAGCCCTTGCTGTCACGAGGTCCGGTACCATTGATAGCCGGCGAGGGATCCACTTGAGGGTCCATGTTCTGGGCGAGATGATGGGGATGGAGAAAGGAGGAGAGAGTTAGGCTGTTTACAACTGTCTTGGTACCGCCGCCAAGGCTCTTTCTTTTCACAGCAACTAATACTACTTGGACCATTGAATTTACAGTCCAGGTGCATGTGTTCTAGGATGAGTCTCACTGATCTGTACATTGGCATTGGGACACATAATACACTATGCTTATACAAATCTATCATTTTCTAGTCTCCCATCGAGCTTTTCATCAGGGTATCAAATGCTTCTTCGGAACAAAAACTGGGCACTCCTCCGGCTGATGGCTTGCAATGAAAGGCCACCCCAGCCGCATGCTTTGCACCCTTTTGTAAGACAAGAAAGATTATTCCCCGAAAACCGATAACGCCAACTTAAGATGAGAACTTTCGGGTGAGCTTGGCAATGACTGTAATTGCATGTTTAGCATGCTACACATCTGCAAGAAACTCGCAGGGGTCAACGTACTATGTAGGGCAACTACGCTGAATATGAATCCAAGAGAAAGCACCAAAACTACCACTGGATCAACTTTGAGTCCTGGAGATTCATCGGTGTATAATCCTGGGAGCAGATTTGTCTATCAGCATTGACTTTTGAGCAATAGACTTTCCCGAGAAAGTATTTATCCAATGAACGTGCAATCCGTTGTGCAACACCAGTCCACTTCTTGCTGATTCCATCCCAGCGTTCACAGAAATCTCTCTGAACATTCAAACATTCGATCAAATAGGAGACATACGTAGCATAGTACTCGAGCTCCCTCCTGCCCCTGCCGCCCTTGTGCTCGTAGGTCGTGCATTGGCGACCTTGTCTGCCCGATCTGCTGCCGCCTTTCTTCTTATTGCTGTCTTTGGTCCTCCAGGCGGGGACAGATTCCGCCCACTGCTCACGCCTGCTGATGCCGGTGGGGAGGCCGGAGAGGATGGTCGCGGGGAGGACTAGCGGTCGATTAGCTCACAAGTCTGACTCGATTCAAGTTCGGCCACAATCAAGCTGTTAAGCCAGCTCAATGCAATTTGAGAGAACAGGAAGGTTTCCGGTTTGTGATTTCGCAGATTTTTGAAGACGTACCATATTAGGAATGAGAACGGGACGAAACTTTGGGATGGTCTTTCGGTGATTATCAATTACAGTCCAGAAAGTGGTGTCGATTGAGAACAAAATAATCCGGTCTGAACTTTGGGCAGTAACGGAAGAGGACAGCAGTGAACGTTTCCAGGGGGGCTAATGCGGCTTCTTAGCGCGGACGGACATGGGCAATTCCGCCCTCTAATAATGTGGAACATCATTTGACTCCAAGTGAAAATTCATTTGGGAATATGACACAACCTCATCGCCAGCTCGATGCAGAGATGTCAGTATAATTGAATGGCAAGATTTACGGTCATGGGAAACATTGTGACTGTGTATGAGGTGTAGCATGCATTCATTGAGAGCTAATTTCGAGCAGCCAGGTGCTACGGCACTGTGCAATCAACATAGCACATTGTCTGACATGAAACCATGCAAGATTTCCTTCATCTGAGGCTCCTGTAGAACCCCATACCTTCTCTGAGGCCTACGCAAATGTGGAGGGTCGATGAGCGGCAAAGAGTTTAGATTTGCTGTTGGTTTTGGCGACACGGTGAGGGAGAGGGAATTTGAGGTCCTTGGAAAGGAGTTGTTTAATGTAGGGACGCTTGACATCGTCGTTCTTCTCGAGCTCGACGACCTTAAGAATCTAGATGGGTGTTTTTTCAGTATGCTAGATCGAAGGCTGGCCCCAAAGGGGCAACATACGTGAATCGACCTGAAACGAGCACGATGCCTTGCTGCCATATCCTGGTAAAGGGCATCTACTGCCTCAGTCCTTGACATTTCCCGGTACTCCTTGTACATGTTGTGTGTGCCGGAGCGGGAGTCGTATCGAATCCAAATGCCAAAGTTTTTGACTGTGGTTGGACGTCTCTCGTGAATCTTCATAGACAAATATTAGTACACGCTGTATCGTCTTAAACCAGGGTCTCCCATGTATACTCCTAGTCTTGCACGATTCCACATACCAAATTTATAGTGATGATCTCTCCATTGGCCTTCTTGACTTTGCGCAGCTTCATCAGAAAGTACCAGAATCTTGACTTCGCAACCACGGTGTTGGGAGCAAAGATTCGCATCCGGTAGAGCTTAGGAGTTGGTTGCGTCTCGGTCGGGAGATGACGCCCAATGACTTGATACTCGTTGAGGCGCCCTGAGAGTGAGAAAGTCAGTCCCTGATCTCTGGAGCAAAAAATCCAAAGTATCATGCATTGTGAAATTTGGCAGAGGCTATCCCTATATCAATAATTGACGTTTGCTCCCGAATGCGTTGTGCGCATCATCTTGATTTCAACGCTTTGTTCAATCCACTTGAGACTATCAGACGCTTTCTCCTCGTGCTTGTTCTCCTGATCCTGTAAACTGCGCAAGCGTGTGTGGTATGGGCATTGGTGGTGGAAACAGTGCAAATGGAATCCTTGGTCGCTGGAGGATGACGAGGATTGGAGACAGCTTACCCATCTGCTGCAGTCAGTAACGGACGAAAAGATCTTTCTGGAATATACTCACAGTGATTGCTGCAGCGGGCGAGCTGTATCTTGTGTGAGTATGTCAATGTGAGGAGCAGCTTTCATCAATGTGCTAACGCCTTTGCGTGGGCTTGGATTAGCGAGGCACGCTAAATTCAGCCCTATCCGATTTTGAAACCCTTCGGCATCGCACCTATGTCTTCATTGGTATTGAAGTCGATGCTTGGAGTTGGAGACGTCAGTAACATGTGATCATGGAAGTCCTGTTCAATGACTTCTGGTCGGCTTGTAACAATGGATCTGGCCCCGATCTAGCAGCCACCATTGCTCCAATAGCACCTCCAAGCTACCTGAACCGCCTTGAAGCCATACACAAAGACACCAATGCATCTGCCGTCTCCAAAGATATTGCCTATGGCCTCACCAAGAGTGCACATGCATCCATTCAATTCCCAAGTCCAGAAATAGACGCATGGACGGAGATCTATTCAGCATATTGGTACGCTTGCGGAGAAATACTTGCTGCGGAGCGGACAACATCAAGGCCAGATTGGGGCAAAGTGTACCAGTCGTGGAAAGATGTCGCAAACACGGTGATTAAGGGGTACGGTGGCGGTGCCCTCGAGGCCTGGACGTTGCCTGTGCTGTACATTGCAGGGAAACATCTTCGCGTATTTGCGATCAAGGCAGACGAGAACGCTCAGGCTACTGGTGAGGATGGCACGTTCAATAATGGGATTATTCAAGAAGACATAGCGAATGGTAGCAAGAATGAGAAGCTGGAGGATGCGGCAAGGGTCATCAATCGTATGTTTACTCTGTGTATTAGTGATAGGTATGTAGCAGTGGAATTAATATCAATTCACGCATTTCATTACCAAAGCCAAATGCTGAGGTGCTCTGAATAGAGCACCGCTCGAAGAGTCGAGGAAATGGGGACTCTACTACACGACCAATCTCTTGTTCAAGACCTACTTCAAGGTATATCGACGTTGGCTGTGAGAAATGTGCATCGAAAGCTGAGCTTTAAGGATAGCTGAACTCGATCGGTCTCTCCAAGAACATACTGCGTGCCCTATCAGCATCGAAAATGGACATGCCAGAGCTGGACGTCTTTCCCAAGTCTCATATCGTAACGTTCAAGTATTACCTTGGGGTCATCCAATTCCTCGAAGAAGATTATGCAGCTGTACGTCGCCCTAGTATCTCAGCTTGTCTGAGGGATATGTACTGACGATGCTTGGTGCAGGCGGAAGAGAATCTTACAGCGGCATGGTACATGTGCCATAAAGTGTCTACACGCAACATAGAGTAAGCTTCCAGCATAATCATGCTCCCCTTTAGCCTCAAGACTGACCTTTTTCAAAGATTGATCCTCACATACCTGATCCCAACTCTCCTTCTGACCCGACAACGTCTTCCTTCCCCAGCACTCCTAGGCCCCCATCCTCGCCTCGCCCGCCTCTTCTCTCCCCTCACCGCCGCCATTCGCTCCGGCTCCCTCGCCGCATTCGATGCCGCCCTCACAGAGGGCGAGTCCGAATTCGTCAACCGCCGCATCTACCTCACCTTGGAAAGAGGACGGGATATTTGCCTACGAAACCTGCTAAGGAAGGTTTATCTTGCGGCCGGGGTGGACGAAGGGGGTAAGAGAAGGACGAGGATCAAGGTTGACGAATTCGGGGCAGCGATCAGACTTGGGGAGAGCCACGACTCTTCAGGAGACGATATGGCTCTTGATTTGGGTAGAGGACGGTTGGAGAATGATGAGGTGGAGTGTATGGTCTCGAACATCATATACAAGGTATGATCTTATCCCATGGCCTCGAATCGCCAGCTACTGACACGTTCCGTGTGCAGAATTTGATGAAAGGCTACATCTCCAGAGCCCACGGCATCGTCGTCCTCTCCAAGACGGGGGCTTTTCCAGGCACAGGAATCTGAACGCACGCTCCGCTTCACACCCACGGAGTCCAGAACCAACTTGAATCAGGTATATAATACATCAAAACCATCACGCAGACTGCTCGACTCCAACAAACCAAGGCACCAAGACATCCCCCAGAATTGCTGCCTCCCTCGGCAGGCCACCCACGCGGCTACCCCCAAACCTGAAAGACCCTAGAGCAATCTCGGCCGAAAGCTTCTTATCGTCTACTATGTATGACTCAAGCCTTGCATGCATCCCGATGGTGTGCTTACGCCGCCCACCGCACGGCCAACGCTTCACCTGACTCACATCTAGCCGTTGGCGCGGCAGTCGTGCACCCTGTCTTCAGACGTGGCGCTCTCGATCCGGACTTTTGGGATCAAGATTCATGCGGAGGGGGCTAGGTTTTTCGATGGTCGCTAATATGCGGGTTGCGATATGGCTGCCTGTGAGTCACGATTTGGCGTGTCCTGCATCGCTTCTCTTGATGGACACGGGGTGGGATGTAGAACGAAGCTAGTCTCGACGCTTCTGCTGGCTCTGCTCCATGGGTTTGAAGTTCATGTGGGGTTGCATGCTAGTTGTGGTTGCTCTATATTCAGTCTATTGAGCTGGTGACAAATTTGACTTTCTACGTCAATCCTTCAAGAAGTAGCCTTCCTCTACTTGCCAAGTGAATAAAGAAGACATGCAACCATCCACTTCTTCCACGCCGACGTGATATGCCAGCTGTCTAGCCTTGTCTCTAGGCTGCAATGAATGACAGATTTGTAATATACAGAAATCCCCCATCCGCCGGAACGCCTGGTATCAACCCTCTCGGCCAATAGATGTACATGGGTAATTGCATTGAAGAAACGGAGATGCGAAATATTGAGAGGGATCCGAAAGGTGAAAGGATAGTATTAGACATACTGACGAGCCCACGAGGCAGGCGGCATATGCATGTAAGCATACGCAAGCCTTCAGTGAGGAGTGCGTGGTGACTTTGTGATGCTTGTGATATCATCCTAGAATAGGCATCGTCCACGTCAGCAAAGCTATGACCAGCTGCATGTACGGTAATGCAAGGTCGAGTCACCACAAAGGCAACAACTTTTGCGAAGGTTGCAACGTACCATGTGATTGCACATCGCAACGAACAAATCAAAGAACAGGAGTCCGCCGGCCTCCATCTCCATTTGCATAGTGCCGCTCCTCTTGAAGGTGTTCCTGCTCCTGATGATCAAAGCTAAATAGTGTGCTCGTAGCTTTGAGTCATTGTCGGGCGTATTCGTGTAGGCATATCTCGCACTTGCGAGAATAGTGGCACATTGAATGCCGGATTGCAGACCCTGTTTCCGCAAAGCCAGCCTCTTGAGCTCATCAAGACCGTAGCGTTCTGCCGTACAGTACACCAAGGTGTCCTTTAACAAGATCTGTGTAGTGCCAGGATGGTAGACTGTAGATTCGAAGCCGCTGTTACCGGATGTGTCCTCCAACTCCCAGGTATTCCGACGCTTATTGTGTTGAAGGCGAGGGAAATAGTCGCCTTTGTAGAGGTATTCGAGGACAGACGAGAAGATCTCAGGGAGTTCTTCGGGAAGGCTGACTCGCTTGGAGGAGGACTCGAGAAATTGGCCACGGCAAATGGCAGCGAAGAATGGTGAAGAGGAGAGGATGTCTTCATGGGCTGCAAAAAGTCGTTGCTCAGGACCGACGCAGAGAGTGACGATAGGCGAGGTCAGATTCCTGTAGGGTAGATTGTAATCAGTCAGAGAGTATTCAATGCTGATTGCAACGAACTTGAATGCTTACGGTCCTACGGGCGGATTCTCTGGCTTCCTTGACTTTGACATGTCCCTCTTCCTCGAAGCCGTGACATGCTGCTGGAAGGAGCGTTTTGCCGTCTTGCTCGTAGAGACTGACTTGCCTGCCCGATGCTTTGAGAAGCTGTCATGATGAGGAGTCCGCCGGGCAAACATGATGAAGGTGTCAAGGACTGAGCAAGTCTTCAGAGCAAGATTTTGCCCGGTCGGAAATGATGGATGTCAATGAAAGAACATTGATGAATAGCGAAGACAAATGGCATTGCTTCACAACATACATATACAAGGCATCGACCAGGCAACCAGGAATACGTAACATCTTGAGAAGATGGAGGGTGTCCTCGAGAATATATATGCGAAGGGCAAAATGCAACAGGCATCTGGGGAGACGCGATTGGACGCGCACCACTGGAAGCTGCCGAACGCGATATCACCTGACCACCTGATTCCACTCAAGCCAATACCAAAGCGGATGAGCAAGGCATTTCGATCGAGGAGACCGGCTGCTCCTCGTATCTGTCGGAGCAAGGTGCATGTTTCAGTCATCACTTGGCAAGCCATAGTCTGCGGGGAAGCGGTCCCGGCAAATTGTGATGGCTCTGACCCCCAGCTCCTTGCGGAAAAGATGGGACCTGGACCGTGGCCACGGGACTCTCGGTAGCGACGGCGAGTATGGTTGCCTGAGGCTTGAATTGACCTCTGGTGCTTTCATATGGGCAAACGAGGATACACGAGAGGACAAGAGGAGGACAAGGCACTTGGAGACACACTTGGAGAGGGTAGTTGGTGGCAGGGAGGGAAATTATCGATATCCTGCCAGCCAAGTCAGCAATGCTCAATCAACGATTGTTCAAATGATCGGCTAGTCGTTACTAGCACTCATCTTAGTTCAACGCTACCCTTTTAGTCAGGAACCAGCGAGCCAAGGCCCAAGGGTGAGCTGCCAGACTGTCAGCAACCTGGAAGGAATTTTCGCTTGGCATCAGAAAATTCGTGAGTCTTTGACACCAACGCCCACGTCAAGTCAAAACAACGGGATCGTCACAATTACGATCGCAAGGGGTGAATCAATCTCGAGTAAATGATATTATGGTATTCTCTACCTGCTTTTCAGAAGAAGGAAAGAAAATCTGGATTCATGATCCATTAAGGGCTCACAGGGGGTCCTGATGATGGGCCAGAATTGCTCTTTCCCGAGCCCTGAGCTCCTAGTAAGTTCACCGGCTTCCGACATAGGAAAAGAATGACCTGTTGATGCACCAGAATTGCTCTTTCCCGGGCCCTGAGCTTGGTTAGCTCACTGACTTCTGACATAGGAAAAGAATGAGCTGCTGATGGCTACGTACCCATCGCCACCTGACGGATCGTGCTGACTGGAAAATAGAAGTGGAGCGCCTGGGGCGCTCGCCTTGCTGCTCTGCTGCACCGCTCATTCAGATGATAGTTGCCTCCACAGCAGCTCTGAAGAATTGGACTAAGAACCTTGGAGATTTTGCTTCATGAGTTCAAATTGGGAGACCTCCGTAAGTGAAGGACGGGTATACGGGTCTTGGTGTCGAATAGGTAATTGCCCCCCGATTCTCTTCAAGTTGAATCGGTAGTGTGAGTACTTTTCCTCCATGAGGTTGTAGCTTGTGATCTTATACAAACCGTCGTATCGAAGACCGACGCTCGGACGATACTGAGAGGGTGGATCGATGCCAGATGATCTTAATACACGAATTTCAGATTTTTTGTCATATGCTGTCATCATGTATTTCGTGCTCGGTGTTGGCTTGCCTGGCGCTTTGGCTTTCGTTCCGTAGTATTTGATTTCATAGCCGTCGTCTCGATTATTATACCCGGAGCTCAATACAATCGAAAATGCGCCATGGTCACGATCGCCATGAATACCGCTGTCTGGGTTTCCGTGCGCTCCATGGATTTTCGCTGATAAATGGTACGGAAACCACTGACCGTTTATCAGGTTACCCTCACCATGGTAATCACAGGAAACTTCGAACTTATAGTCGCGTTCTGCTCTATACGAGCGGTCTTTACCGGATATTTGCAAGCCACGGAGGATTGAGGGCTCGACGTCCTCTGCATTCCACCTACGATAGAGGGCTTTAGCGTCACGACGCACGTACCATGGAAAGTCAATTCCATCAACGACGTTATCCTGGACGCTCTGCAGAATGCCGTCCTCAAGGATCTTGGATGTTTCGATAGCCGCGACAGTCAGATCATCTCTATACTCCATCGACTGCATGTAGTGATGTAGTTCACAGATGAGAGAGTTTTGCTTGCGGAGATTCCCGGCTGCTGCCTTTGCTTCCAGTATGTATTGTGAGTTAAATGCCTGTAAGTAGAGAAGACAACTACGGTTTTTGCTCATCGTCTTGTTGCTATGCACTTCGTCAGTCTTGTTTCTGAGTCTTAGAGGGTATACAAGAACATACGCATGCTTCTTTTTCTCCGCTCGTTCTGCCAGCTGCGCGTCCGAGACCTTCCTCTTTGAAGCGTGCAATTGGGATATATCAATTGGAAGAGAAACCGGCATGGTACTCAACCGAGATGATTGAGACTGCGAGGGATTCTCACCCTCGGAAGATGGAAGGAACAGGGATTCATCGTCCTCTTGTATGGTGTTTTGAGGGATGTCATCCCCTTGGATCGTGCTTGCGTGGGTGGTCGTCTCTTCTTGCTGCTTTGGCAGTGGGTTTGGTCCCGGGTGATCAGGTGACAGGCGGGCAAACAGATACCTCCCAGGCGGCAAGTCGACTTTGTCTCCTTGTTTGTCAATGATATATCCACTCTCAACCTCTATCGCCTTGGGTGGATAGGCTCCCATCTCCTCGCCTTTTTGCAAAGATGTCAGAGCAATTCCCGGTCATGACAAAAGATACGTACTTGTGAGCACTGTCATCGTCTGCGACGTCTCCGCGTTTGCTCCCCCTGGATGATATACTACTGTAATCGATCCATCGAACATCTGAGCTTCGCGGCGGTTTGCCATGTTTCCTTCTTGAAATCGTTTCTTTGGCAAGGTGAGGGATATACCGAACAAGCTGGTGATCTCAGTGAGTTCCAAATGTGAAGAGTGAGAATGGAAATTAACTTTGCCACGATACCTAATTAGGGAAGGTGTTATTATTCTATACTTCACTGCAAGATCGCACATCTCCGATTATGGAATTGAACATTAGGGGAATGGCACATAGGTATGCAATGGCTTGCGGTGGTTGATGATTGTCTATCTAGCTACGGTGGGTATGGAGTAGAGGAAGACCATCTAATCATCAGGAATTGACCTGTCCTGGTCTATCAGAGACTCTGTCATACCTGCAGTCTACCAAGAACTTGAGGAAATATGCCCCACCCCGCTTGCGTTTCAATGATCCAGGGTCCAGTGACCACATGACCAAGGGGTCACTTGCATGTAAGCAAGGCTGGGTACGCATCGGCGTACGTGATGACCAAGCTCAGAAAAGGGGTATGCTGCCCATCAAGCGACTTGGACTTTGTCAGAATTTCTCTCCAGGTGTTGCGCCCTCTGAGCATTTGCCTTAAGTGGGCATGCTTCTGGGGGCAATGAACACTTGGGATAGGCGTCCTTTAGGGGCCATGGCCCTAAACACGAGGCCTTTCAGGGGGCTGCACCCCATCTTGGACCTGATCTCAACGGATGTCAAGGACCGCGGTCGCGCCGTGGCGGAAAAAGGGGTAAACCCCAAAAGCCTGCTCATGGATATCACCCTACCGACCACTTGGTCCATGAGGGTAAACACCTTATTCTGCCACTTACCATTAGGTTTCTGCCCCAGAACCGCTTACTGTTCGGGGGCATCTGCGGGCTGGGATAGCGTGCTCCGGGGGTCACTACCCCGAACATTAGTGCATCTTTCAGGCGTTTACACCCTAGATCTAGCCTAACATTAGGGGTTACAAGCCTAACCTTTCACATGCCTCCCCAAGTCTCCCTGTAGCATAGAAAGCCAGATATTTACAGTCCAAATAAGTGAGGAAAAGTAGGAAATTTGACCACCAAGGGGAAATTGTTATTTTCCATCATTCCCGATTTCGGACCGGGAATCAGAGAGTCAACACTAAATCTAAGGTAGGCCAATTTAGCCTTCTTTGTGCCTATTCGGGATCTTGGGGAAAGATGTAATCTCGGGCGTGACTTACATAGTGGGTCCCTTTCCACTGCAAAGGATGTTTGTGCACCATGTTTCACGCTTTGGGTCATGCCACTCTAAATTTTGTCTACCAACACATCGCTGTTATAGGGGCTGGACAGTGTATTAATGCTTTCTTCTCGCTCAGCACAAGTCTGGCAACTACATACATCTTAGGCTAGACAAAATGTGAACTTGAAGACTATTTGCCAGGTTGCCCTAGCGAGACGACATTCCTGAGGGTTCCAAAAGAGAGGACATCAGCAATCCTGGTACTTCCGGAGAAAAGCATGCACAGCCTGTCAATACCACATCCCCATCCACCAGTGGGTGGAAGACCCCACTCCAATGCCTGCAAATAGCTCTCGTCGACGCCGCTCTCTGGATCGCCTTCATGGTGGATCAGCTGTTCCTGGAACTTTCTGCGCTGCTCGATGGGCGAATTCTCTTCTTCGTAGGTGTTGACAAACTCCTGTTTATTCACAAACAACTCTGCTCTAGCGGCCACCCGCTGGTGATTGTCGGGATGGTCGAAAGACTTTGAAAGTGGGGATAGACATTCGGGGGGATTGATTATCCAGGTTGGAGCAACACATTGGGATTCAAGATACTCGGACGAGAGCTTGTCTAGCAAGCGAGGCACGGTTGGGATAGGAGGTAGAGGAATACCTTTCTCGCTGAACAACTGCAGCAGCGCAGCCTGAGCTTCCGGCGATGTCAACACCGGCAATTTGCGCCCAATCTCAGTCTCTATCGCTGGTATGAAATCCAGGCGTCGATATGGCGGACTGAAGTCTGTGGTGACAGGCTGCAGAGATCTACATGAGGTGTACAAGAGAGCGTCAACCACTCGTGATAAATTGAGAAACATCGTCTCAGTCATGCTGATGAGTTCCTCAAGATCCGTGTAAGTTCTGTAGAACTCGCAGGTGGTGAATTCGGGATTGTGATGCAGGTCAATACCTTTGAAGATATTAGCATTTGTCAGGATATTTATGCAGGCAAGTACTATTAACCTTCATTACGAAAAGAAGGTCCGATTTCAAATACCCTTTCGAAGCCTCCGAGAATCAATCGCTTCAGCCACAGCTCAGGTGCGATTCGCATCGCTATCTGACGATCGGAAAATTCTGTAGCTACGGTCTTGAAAGGTCTGGCGACTGCGCCTCCAGCCGCATCAGCCAGGATTGGAGTCTGCACCTCGATGTGACCACGATCTGACAGATACTGGCGAAAAAATTTTGTGATCTCTGATCGCAGCTGAATGATGTCTGAAGGGCGAGGATTTATTAGAAGGTCTAGATGGCGATTGCGTGCTAGGGTCTCCACATTCTTGATGTCGTCGTCTGGAAGAGGTTGCGTGCAACGGGACAGTAGTTGGGGAAGCTCTGTGGCTTGGACGGAGAGTTCATTCCTCGGAGTCCTATGCGGGATGCCCTTGACACCTACGCCTCTAAGCATTGTAGCGATTAGCTTCTGGAGTGAACCAACTTACTGAAGATATCTCCTCGGTGGAGCGAGCTCAAGAAATCTTTGAACTTCGCCGGGCTTGAGCCTGACCATGCGACTTTGTCGTAATTGATGAGACATTGCAATTGGTGGCTGTTCGTGCTGACTATACGATTGTTCTGGAAAAGATCAATGAAGGCGAGCTTGGAGCCTGCGATTCGAAATGACCATATTCTTCCTTGAGAGCATGAGCAAGTGCTAAATTGACTGTATCATTGACGGACATACCGCGAACAATCACTTCGTCTGAACGAGATTCCCCCCTTCTCAAATCGTTGTAGCGATCTCTGAAAGTCTTGTAATCGATCACTCCCTTTTGTGATTGTATTCGAGGATACGGCTCTGGCACATATTTCTCCTCTGGAGATCCACTTCCCAGTCGGATGCGCGGCTCGGTAGGTTGCGTCTCTTCGGAAGAATCATGACGGTCAGGATTCTGTGGGTGCTTGGAGTCTGGCTCAGCGCTGTAATGCTGAGTGGTTTGGTATAAGTGAAGGTAGGTATTCGATGCACTTCGTGATGCTGGCTTGACTTGGGACCAGAGGTAGGGGCGCAGGCATCTGAGGGGTTTGCTCATCCTGGACCAGGTCAGCTAGTGCAAACATCGAACATGGAATGTGTGATTGAATTGGGTCTCGAGCAGTTCAGACAATTTGAGATAAATTGACCATCCACTTGCGAACAAGCGTCATTCGCAACGGTTCTTGTTATATGATGTTTCTTCCTGGGTACAGATTTTGGGGCATGCTCAAGATCAATGGAAGACTTACCCTCTTAGAGCCTGTAGCGACGACCAATCCTGCTTGCCGGGAAGTAAAACAGAAATGTTTTTTGGTCAAGAACAAAATGTACATACTTTTCGAAGTTCTGAGGCTTTGACATAGGGCTGATGGAGATCGACGGATCTTCCTCCGCAAGAGCCAAGAACAAATTTCAGGTATGAGCTCTTGAACATCACATCTTTCGAACGCCACTTTCACCACCAGATACACACCAATATGTCGTTCCTCTTCGGCGGCCGGCCACAGCTTTCTTCTGCAGAGAAGTTAGCTGCTGCAGAGACAGAAGTTGAAATGGTATCAGATCTTTTCAACCGGTACTTCCTCTCCCCTTTCGCCCCATCATCGATTTCATGGATTGACAAATACTACGTAGCCTTTCCCAGTCATGCACCCAGAAGTGCATACCGCCAGAGTACCGCGAAGCCGAACTCAACAAGGGCGAGAGTGTCTGCTTAGATCGGTGTGTGAGCAAGTTTTTTGAGGTCAACATGAAGGTCAGCGAGAAGATGCAGGGAGAGGCGGCGCAAAAGGGTGGAGGTGGGGCAATGGGTGGTTTTGGGACGTGAGGTGTCATTAGAAAAGGATTGGGAAGCAGGAAATGGGACAACGTGTCGAAGTTTACAATCACAAATGCATGCTCGTAGGGGGGCGAGCAGCTAGAAGGCTTATATCCTCAGGCCGAGCTAACAATGTTGGGAGTTGCTGTGGAGCAGCATAAAGACTATCCTACTCTGCGGTATTTGGGACAAATGAGGCCAGAAGGAGTCTGCCACCGGATACGGTGCTTGCAGGTACTCGTGTATTACACAATCAGCACTGAATCAAGCCTTTCGGCGCCCAATCAAGATCACTGAAGACGTCTCATTTCATTGTTCAGCTGTGCCCCTGAGTATGGTACACCAGGTAGTAATAGGGGGCTTCTCTCACAACTTAAACGGCGATGAAAACAACTGGTATTGAGTGAATGATATACCAATGCACAATCCGCCTATGTAACTATCTAGCAATTTCCTTAATGACTTAAAAAAAATTTGTGGCCGAGGATTTTAGATAGAATACAGCGAAGACATTGATGTCCAAGCTCCGCGCCGAAGACTTCAACCAAGCAAAATCATGCTTGGATATGACTTCAGTACAGAGCATACCAAGCCGTGTCCATATCCAGTCCCTTCGGCCGAAGGTATAATGATACACTGAAAGTGACCAGTGGAAAGAGTCGCCCTAACGCAGCACCCGCAATGTGTACAATAGGGGGAATCATATAAATGTGCCACTCATACGCCGCAGTAATGCACGAGCCCGCCAACACCATGCAAGCCTCAATGTACAGATAAGCAAATGAAAATTATTAGAACATTTCTCCTGAGTCCGGTTGATGAATCGAAGAGAAGGATTATTTCAGAGTCGAGGATTCAAATCTCTGAATCGCAATTTGCCGAGTGACCTTTGTGGTACTTGAGACCGTTGAGATTTTTGTATCGTTTGCCGCAGTCTTCACATCGGTAAGGTTTATGCATCTCCATGCCGAGAGTGCCTGGGTAACGATCCAGGGTCATGGGATCAACAATGGAATAGGTACCATTCTCATTGGCGGCGAGTTTCTGTGTGTTGTGGCCATGCTTTGAGGGATCAGTAAAGGGATTGGTGGGGGCAAGGAAGTATAAAACAACTTACATTCTTGTGATACTTTAATCCGTTCTGATTCTTGTAAGCTTTCTCGCAGCCAATGACGGGGCAATGGAACGGCTTCGGAACGCCATTATCGGCTGGAGGTTCAGGCACTCCTGCACGTTTCTGCGCTTCCCGGATATTCCTTGCAATTTCGCTGTTCTCGCTATACTGACCATCACCCAACTGTGATGCAGAGGAAGTAGCCGCAGGCTGCTGAGACTGATTGTGGTCGCTATTTTGGGCACCATTCAGACTGAATAGCCTTTTCGCTGGCTCATCTATGCACAAGTCCAGCATGTCGTGACCTGGTGGTGGGCCGTTGCCATAATAAGGATACCCATAGTATGGTTCTCGCTGAAACTGCATGCCACCCATGTTCAGATTGCCCAGGTCGCCGACGAATTCTCCATCAAGCTCGGCTGGCGTTCCAGGCGCAGAGGATCCGGGTGTACTTTGTTGCTGCTGGAGAGGATGGGTGCTGTTGTACGTGCTGAGAGTTGGTGTATTGACGGATGATACTGTTGGATTATTGTGATACATGTTGCCGTTCCTTCCAGCGGATACTGGGCTTGTAGGCTGCGAGTTTCGTAGACCTCCCATCTTTAGCGGCATATACAGTGAAGCTATTTGACTTGCCGACAGTTGACCAAATTGTGATCGTTGTGTAATTCTAGCTTGGTTTGGTACTGAATTCTGTGGTTGTTGCATGTTAGTAGACATCTCGGGATAGTCCATATCCATCTCCATGTCCCCCGCGGGCTCTTCGTCTTGTGACTGTGGAGGCTGCGCAAAACCTCGTGTGACTTGCTGTGCCGCTGTAGGTTGCCTTGGGGTTACCGGTGTCGGTGAGCGTTGTGGCGTCGTTTGTCCTTGCCTTGAAGTATCGATTTGCGGAGGTTTCGGCTGAGCGCCGCCTTGCATTTGTATATTAGAAGCGGCGACAGCAGCACGAGCTGCCTTGGCGTCTGGCTGGGCGACAGTGTGGTTTGAGTTTTGTTTTTGCAGCGATGGTGGCACTTGGTCTGAATGAGTCTCCTCATAGTGTTGTAGAAGGTCGTGTAAAGTCGGGAGTTTCAAGTCACAGCATGTGAAATCTCGCATGAAGTTGGCTTCAAGCTTCGGTAGATAGGAGGCTGAATGGAATGACGGTGATTGGAAAGCAAATGGTGATGTGCCTTGCATGATGATGCTACGAAACGTCAGCGATGCATACTTTGCAGAACAGATTCTCCATCCAAGGCTTACTCATCGCGAATCCAACTGCCAACAGAGTTGCCACCCCAGCTCATACCGGTGACCATGCTACCAGCTAGACTCTCTCTCCGCGGTTGCTCTCTATTCGATGAATTGACGGATATAGGCCGCGCTGCGGTGCTGAGGTGTGATCCGGTTCCGCCCCCTTCCAATCCGGACCCAAATCCTCTAGATTGGCTACTGACACTCATTGCTGACATCGGCCTGGCTTCGTTCCCTGAAGTAGTTTGAAGGGCGGATGTCAGGTTGGAAGTTGGTCTGGGACCTCGAGGCGTAATATGTCCTGGAGCTGTGGCAATCTCGATGGGTGTAGACCGAGTCCCCATGTCTATATCCCCTGAAGGCTCATTGAAAAGTGGGAAGGTGGAGTCTTCGAAGTCTGATTCCAGTAAGGTCGAGTCCACGTAAGAGCTGGCGGGACCTGCGAATCCACTATTCTTGCAATGCCAGGAAAAGAGGTTCTCCTTCTCTGCCTTTCGAGGGAATCCAGTCGCAAAGGCCGTTGGGGTGCTTATAGGCGTCGTCTCCGCAGTCGATGAGCGCTCGCGATCGCTCGCAGCTGGCGAGAAATGCAGGGGCGGTGGTGTGTCTCGGGAATCCAGCTTTACGACTTGGGTGGGACGAGGGAGAAGAGGCGGTGAATGTGAGTCGCTGGGAAGGGTTGCGCAAAGGGTGGGAAGAATGGCGGGATGATAGATCGCTTTATGGATGGCCTGAGACTAGGTTGGGACAACGGTCGCGTGCTCTGTGGAACTGAATGATATGTGATGAGGGATTGCTGCTGGGGCTCGAGGAAAAGAAGTGGAGCCGGAGCCGTAAATCCATCCATGAGTATGACGGCTCAAGTTGCTCGATCGAGTGCGCTACCCGCTTCTACCCACAACTGACTACCGCGCTGCCACAGCAACTTATCCACCGCTGGCGACCCAATTACCTACTGGGCAATCTTCGCCATTCTGGTGGTGCAATTGTTGAGCGCCCATACGGCTGGCGAGGTATTGCTCAGCGGTGTGAGTGGCAAGAAATACAGATTGAATCAATTCCCACGTTGTCCACCAAAAGGCATATCATTCTGACTCAAAGCATGAGGAACCCAGCCAGCCCTGAGGTAACAGGCCTAGATTATGCTTTGCCCACATGCTTTGCCGACTGCGTGTCGAAACTCTGTCGTGTCTCGAAATCACATCACAGAATTGTGTGCATGATTTAGTGCAGAACGACTGCAGCTTAGACGACGTAGCTGTCGCTCCTGCACTGGGTAAATTTCAATTCTGCCATACAACTTTGTTTTCGTACCTCATTAGCTGCGAATTGCAACTGCCAAATCTTGACAGCTCAGCTGCACCTGCACCGGCATTGCCGAGATGGAGCAGAGTGGTGGCAATGCGCCTTCCAATCCTTTAGAGCCAAATTCAGAATTGGAGGAACCGTCTGCCACAAGCGCTGTCAACAGTACCGTTCACCCTCAAACAGATCAGATAACAGAAGATTCTGCAGTCACAAAAGCAGAGAAGTATGAAAGGCATGGAATAGCAGACAGCGTAGAAGAATCGCCATCGAAGAGACGGAGGTTGGATCCAAGAGTGGAGGATGGCCCCACAAAAAGCGAGAGACAGAAGGGAGTAGCTCCTATCAAGGCAGAGTCAGCATCTTGAGGAGTTCTGAAGGGGATCATGGCTTACAAACTCAGGTATCTCGTGTACCCACCTGGGAGCAGAGGAGACAAATCTGCTGCCGTCGCTGATGATGACTCCGCAGAAGGCGCCGCTCACACCAGGGGCTCTGACAGAGGGCCAAAAAAGGAGAAGTCTCGGGGTCAGAATAACAATCGCAATTTCGGTACATCAAGAGACGAAGTGGGCCTATGTTCGAGTCGTGCTACTAATGCAGAATTCTCTCCTGGCGAGTGCCGATTTGGCAGCGACTGTAAATTTGAGCATGATCTTCGGAAGTACTTGAAAGACTGGAAACGAGAGGATCTATCAACTTTCGGCGGAGTGTGCCCTATCTGGAAACGAAAAGGCAAATGTGACGTTGGCTGGAAATGTCGATTCGTTGGGTCTCACAGCGCGGAACGAGACACCAATGATGGCAGGAAAGAGTTGGTGCTATTAGATGAAGCTTCTAACATCGGGGCTGCGAGTTTGCCTGGGGTATCTGATATTGGTACAATCAATGAGATATCGACGCAAGCAAAGAACGATCTAATGAAGCGTAAGTTTCGAACACCAAGATCTGATCAGTATACCGAATGGATAGACACGAATGGAAAAGAGATCGAAGCACAGACTCGCAAAGAGGCCAAGATTCGTCGGGGTGAAGTCAATGGAAACGAAGCTGGGGATTCTGAAGTCAACGGCGACAAGGAAGCTATCGGTGACAATAGAGCATGTTACACTGAGCCTCCGTTTCTACCGTCCGAGAAGCGTAGAATATATTTCGGACCCGAAACACCAGTCCTCGCACCTCTCACCACCCAAGGTAATCTTCCCTTCCGGCGATTGTGCGTCAGTCTAGGTGCACAGGTCACGTATTCGGAGATGGCGATGAGCCTGCCTCTAATTCAGGGTCAGAAATCTGAGTGGGCACTGATGCGAGCCCATGAATCGGAAGGGACCCCACCACTATACAGCCCAAAGAACACGATGGTCAAGGTTTACGACAATGCAATGGACATGAAATTTGGAGCCCAGATCGCTGCAAACAAACCCTGGCAGGCTTTGAAGACGGCCGAGATACTGACTCAATTATGTCCGCATCTGCGAGTGATTGACCTGAATTGCGGCTGTCCTATTGACCTTGTCTACCGCACAGGAGCTGGCTCAGCCCTTCTCGACAGCCCAGGAAAGCTTGAAAAGATTGTCCGTGGCATGAATGCTGTTTCCGGGGAGATACCGATCACGGTCAAGATACGGATGGGCACCAAAGACAGCAAGCCAAACGCCATCAAGCTTGTAGACCGTCTCGTCTATGGTGGAGAGGAAGCTCTCAAGACCGGCGATGGCCCTTGTGGCGCCGCAGCCATCACACTTCACGGTCGAAGTCGGCAGCAGAGATATACGAAGAACGCTAATTGGAATTACATTTCAGAGTGTGCCGCGCTTATAGAACAATACAACAATACAGGGAACGATCTGGCCGACACTGTTGGAGAAGCTGACGGCAGGTCAAAGCCAGCCAGCGGCAAAGTATACTTTCTGGGCAATGGCGATTGCTACTCTCATGTGGACTACAATTCCCACCTCGAGAAAGCGAAGGTTGATTCCGTCATGATCGCTCGCGGTGCGCTTATCAAACCGTGGATATTCGAGGAGATCGAAAAAGGTCAATATATTGATAAGTCGGCGACCGAAAGGCTCGCCCTGATTGAGCAGTACGTCCGATACGGTTTGGAGACTTGGGGTTCCGATGAGATGGGTATTGGCATCACAAGGAGATTCCTCCTGGAATGGTTGAGCTTTGCCTACAGATATGTGCCTGTCGGGATCCTCGAGCATCTGCCACCACATCTGCAAGACCGTCCACCGGCATGGAGGGGAAGGAACGATCTGGAAACCCTGTTGGGAAGTGACAATTATAAGGACTGGATCAAAATAAGGTCAGTCTTCCTAATTCCGGCTCACACGCAACAACTAATCGGTCCATAGCGAGATGTTCCTAGGTCCCGCCCACAAGGACTTCAATTTCCAACCGAAGCACAAGTCCAACAGCTATGAGATTGAAGCGGAAGGTTAGAACGTGGAGCGCGAGTGCCTTTCCAGACCAAAGATTGCTTCACAAGCCAGCTATCTACAGAAAACCAGACGGAGGACATCAAGCGAGTCTGGATTTACAATACTTGAGAGGAAAAGTGTGAGAAATTTCAAGCACAAAAACGGATCACGAATCAGTAAGGTAGGAAGAGCACTTGAATTGCCGTCGAATTCGTAGAGAATAGGCTAGAAGTAGATAGGATTGATGCTCAGTCGCAGTAGTTCTAGTGACATTGGATCATAAATACCATATCGAAATGATAGAAATGATAGAAGTTGTGGCAGGACCCTGTTTGTCCGCTTGGAGCGTTGCCAAGAATGACGTTCGGGGGCTGCCTGCCAAATTGAGCCCGCCATGTTCCAGCACTACAACAATCAACATCTTGAACTCACAGTCCAAGCTTCTTCAGCAATCCAAGACCATTAAGGAAGTAGCCAGTGTCAACTGGAAGCTGTGATTGCGCGCAATCCGGCAAACCAGGTACCAGAGACGTCATCCCGCCCACTTTTCCTGGCCGCATAAGACGCCAACATGACACTTTACTACTCGCTTGTAAGTTCTTACTTTCTGCAACCACCATCAACTCACCCGTCACCTGACGCAAAGACCACGACCGCCTCTAAGTTCAGATTACACCGTTGACATAGAACGGCAATGCCTTCTCTAATCTATGCTCCGGTCTCTTTTCTCTCCCACATCCTCTTTCAAGAGACACTGCTAATGCCTCGGCTGCCTAGGTGTTCGCCCTCCTGGTGTTCGAGATGTCAGTCTTCGGATTGCTCATCGTCCCTCTTCCGTACTCCATGAAGCGAAAGCTCTTTACCTTCATATCGGAGAATCCTCTCATTGCAAAGCTACAGTATGGCATGAAGGTCGGGTCACAACGTTTTCGTCGGTGTTACCAAATGCTCACGGCACGACAGATCACGTTCATCTTCATATTGATTCTGTTCATTGACAGCGTCAATCGTGTCTACAGCGTCCAAGTAGAGCTGGCCAAGACCAAGTCGAGCAAGAAGTACGTGCGGGCGTCGTACACAATGACACACTCTTGCTAAGTCCGTTACAGTTCTGCTATGCTTGAGGGGTCTGGACGTATGGAAGTGCAGGCACGCAAGTTCTACTCTCAACGCAACATGTATCTCTGTGGCTTCACTCTCTTCCTCTCCTTGATCCTGAACCGCACCTACGTTATGATCCTCGATACTCTCCGTCTGGAAGAAAAGGTCAAGCGCTTCGAAGGTGACCCAAAGGCGCAGGGTAAGGAATCCGAACGACTCTCCCAGGCTGGCGGTGCTGGAGAGATTGGCAAATTGAAGAACCAACTGGCTCAGAAAGACCGTGATATGGAGACGCTCAAAAAACAAAGTGAGGGTCTCAGCCGCGAATACAACAACCTTGGCGACCAAGTCGGTACTAAAGACTCAACCCCGAAGAAGGATAGGTAGATGCTTCCCAGCCCTCCATCGACCCCCATGCCTCTCGGTCCAACAGGAATCAATGCACTCGGATCGGCCATGCCGTGGTGGGAATGGGCAGTGGGAGGCTAGACGGGAAGTGCTGGTGGGATCAATGTCGTCGGTAGAGAGCGGCTCGCTCTGGACTCTGAGTTGTCAGATGTATGATTCTTGGAATAGACGCAGGTAGCGATTAGCAACCGGCGGTCGATATGTTACCGCCGGCGTAGTCTGCAATGTCTTTTCATTCGTTCACTGTTCACTAGGCATTTGAATGGATTGTACATCCCGTTGCACTCTGAGAGCAGATTTGCTTGCACCTTGCAGCGCTCCCTGTGCCATGGCCTTGGGATCCTTCCCGCCAGCCATCCGAAGCCGTCGACTCTGTTGTCCCCAATCCTTCCCGGGCCAGCTCAGCAGCCAACACAAACTGGATGCTTAAAAACGTTGACCAGTGGAAGCAGGCCAGGAGGGTCGGGTAGCACGAGGACTGTGCGCCGACAACGTGGTGTAAGTAGTCTTCCCGCCGTGAGCGCTTACACCCCCCCCCCCTCTGGCCTATCGTACGGGTCGTGAGGGATCCCCAGCGGTGATTCTGCTCTGTGCTTTGCCTTGCCGTGGGCCAATGATGGAGCCGACAGCGCATGCTCCGGCACGAGTTTGAGAATTGCGTAAGAAATCGATCGTGGGCGGTGTGCGTTTCACAGTCGATCCTCTGCGAGCTCTGACGCTGGCCAACAGGAGCAATTGGAAATTTGTTAGATTTCTTTATTTACCAGACACGATTCCTTCGGATGCCCTGATGCATCTCCTGCATGGCTGCAGCCTTGTGCTGGGGCGGCTGTTGGCGTGGGTTGGTTTTGGCCCCTTCCCGCCGTCTTGACTGGTCCACATCTTCAAGCCTCTTCCCTGGGCTCGATGGAGCGTCTGAGGTCCCCCATCCCACATGCAGCCAAGCTCCCCTCTCCTCCACCGACCTTGCAGCTCGAGTCATATCTAGGACCGTAAGCTACCCACCAGGCTGAGAGCTGCCCTTACTCACCTACTCATGCCCTTTCGGTAGATCCACGAGACCCCGCAGATACATCACTGGCTCCGCTGTCTTTCCAATGCCATCCATCATCTCAGCTTCTTCCTTCTCGCAGACCTCCCCAAACATCAATTGATCGCCAACCCACCAGCAACTCCCCCATGGTCGTCCCAAACTTTTCGCAATGATGATGGCCTTGAAATCGCCCCTTGTGTCTTCCCCAGATCGCTCTCTCATCTCCGCCTTCTCCCCGTACTCAGACTCCCCCACGTCGCCTGCCCCATTCAGATCTCCCACCTCCCGTCCCATGTATGTTGTCGACTCATGAGCCGCGATTGTATGGCTGACTGTCCAGGTCCAACGACTATTCCAATTCCCTTCATCCTCCAAATGTGACTTCTCCGCTGGCTTCAAGCGCGAGTGACATCGCCGACCCCTCGCCTATCGCCACATCCTCCAATGGGACTGACACTACGGACATCGATGATACAATTGAAGAGAATGAAGATTCAAATCCTACACCCCAGCCTCCAGAACCCGTCGGGCCTCCGTTGAAGGTATGCCCAACACTCGATAGTTTGCAGAAGCGCGCTCACTAGATCTCTAGCTTGAGACAGCCAAAGCAGCTTCCCAGGCGCGGAAGTCAAGATCGGATGAAGATGAACAGCCGAGCTCAGTCATACACGCTCCGCAAGGCTTTGACACGTTTGTAAGATACAGCTTGGCAAGTGGAGAGTGCAAGCAGTCACGCTGATCAGATGGAAGCATCGGAGCTCACCTACCTCAGTACACGAATCTTCGCAAACATCCGATCTAGTGGTAGTATCACCACCAGGTGGGGAAGACCATGGGGAGAAGGTACGGTCACGATCAATCTATGAGGCTAGTCACACTGACACCTTCCCCAGAAGACCAATGGTCACCATGCGACATCTCCCCCTCCACTGCAGACCGCTGTAGCACCTGCAAGAGATTGGTCGGCCACCCCCAGAGCCCAGACCAGACCCGAGATAGAAGCACAGGTATTAGATCCTAGAACACCGCAAGTCTCGCGGTCTAGCTCCCGGTCAAGTAATCTTGAAGGTATGCATGGCCGTGATACCGGGCTTGGCTATTCTCATTGGGTAGCAGATATTCCCGAAGGCATAGACGCCGAGTTCCATGCCGATGGTGGCGCCAATAATCATGGATCTCTTTTCGATCACACCGTAGAGCGCTTCCAAGAAACTGCCGACGAAGTTTCAAAACTCAAGATCGCTCTGAGCGAATGTTGGACGTTGTGCAATACATTGGCTGGCCTTAGCTACGTTCATCGCGAGAGGATTTTCAGCGATGAGAGGAGTTTCCACTTCTCAGCGAAAGGCGACGTACAGGAGCAGGCCTGGAAATCATGTTGGAAGCTTTGCCAGAAGCTCTATGAAACGCGCGATGAAGAGATAGCCACCCAGGTTCGACCAACCCTCGACCTCTGCCGAGACTTTTGCCAGTGCCTATTTGAAGTACGGCGGAGAGAAGACGACGTAGCCGACTCGGTGCTGCGGGTCAGCTTTGAGCTCAATAATCACCTGTACAATACACACGATCGGACACTACCGGAAGCTTTCCGGGAACGGACACTGGACTTTTACATTACGCTGTGTCATCGTCTGATGAAACAGCGGTCGGATCTGGCGAGGGAGACAGACTCACTACTTGAAGCATGTTGGTCACTGGCAGAGATGCTTTTCAGCTTACGACAGAACAAACGAGAAGGGAAACCAGCAGATGAAGAGCTCCTAGGATCAGCCGTGCAAGCTTGCTGGGAACTTTGCGATCTTTTCCGCGAAGGCTGGACTCAGATCCGACCAGATCGTGGCACTCCCAGACCGAGTCAAACGACTTTTACGCAAGCCTTTCAACAAGCCAAGCAATCCCAAGTTGCCGCTTCTTTTACATACGTTCCTGAATCTGACGAGTCCGAGGACGAAGATTTGGGACGTGCGAATCCAGAAACGCCTACCACAGTCTTTGAAGACACGCAGCAGCTGTCACCAGACGAAGGGCCGGTGCCTAATATTCTAGTCTTGGGTCCTTCGGAACAGAACAGTCGACATCAACAATTCCAGCCCCAACAACATTGGTCCTCCTCATCGAGCACTCTGAGTGGCTATTCTCAGTCTTCAGGACGGACTGGATCATCCACTTCGACTATCATCAATCCTACTACGTCCGCCAATGTTGAGGATCCACACCTGACGTGTCTAAAGCTCCTCATAGTGAAAGCTGCAATCAACATGGGATTCCAGCGTTCATCCCCATCCTCCAACTTAGCTTCCTTCGTCAAAATGGTGCCATCGAACAGTTTTGGTAGTCAATCTTGGCAATTGCAATTGCTGGAAAATTACAAGAAACTTGTGATGAATGATCCTGGCATGAGGTCCCCAGGGCCCGCCAGAAGGGCTAGAGCAGTTGATGTGGCGAGAAGCGTGAAGTGGATGATTGGAAGTCACGGACAGTACTCTTGGTTAAGAGATCTGTATCGATTAGTGTTTGGCTTTCACGTTGAGGAAGGGGAGAGCAGGGAGGTGGTCATTCAGAGCTAACGCCCGGAACGTTATGTATTATTGTCAGATCGCGCTTTGCCTCGGAGTTTCGAAAATCAGGATTTCTGGCGGTATTTTGGCTTCGTTCTGAGCGATGTTGGTTGAATATACCCCTTTTGGAGTGGCTTGGCTTGTTCACTGCAATGCATAGGATATCATTAAGAGAGCGGATTTTCATTTGTGGTCTGTTTGTTTCAGTGCCAATCAGAAGGACCGTAGGTATCAACCAATCTACTTGGGATCTAATCTCCATCTCCTGAATCACTTTGTATAAAGTGAGTAAAGATGATAACAATGAAACGCATATCCGTATCTCGACATGAGGCGATGGCCGGATTTGGAGCTAGCCCTTTCCGTTTAGCGCCTCTATGTCACAGCTACCTTGATATTGTCACAATCAATCTCTAGACGATTGACAATCTTCATCATGTTTGCCAGACAAGTCTTCAGATCAGCTCAGCCGTTGAGGCAGGTAAGACTCCCTCTCTAAAGGCCGTTGAAATCTCTTGGCTTCCCTCCCTCCTGTCCCTGCTATCAATACAGCTACTCCACCCATGCTAACTCTCGCTCAAACCAGAGCGTCCGCCGATATGCCACCCCTCCAGGTCCAGCCTCCGGCGCCTCCAACACAGCCATCTACGCCGCCCTCTCCGCCGCCGCACTAGGAGGTGGTGGATACTACTACTACCAACGCACCTCCCCATCATCAGCCCAGGCGCCACCCTCCGCCGCGGAACAAGAAACCGTCCCCGCAACCCCCTCCCCCAGCGCCTCAGCCCCCCAAACCGCAACCTTCACCGGCGGCGACCAAGGCTTCATCGACCTGAAGCTCGAGTCCGTCGAGGAAATCAACCACAACACGAAGAAATTCCGGTTCGCGCTGCCGAATAAAGATGATGTCTCCGGGCTGCAGATCGCGTCGGCGCTGTTGACGAAGTATAAGGGGCCGGGCATGGAGAAGCCGGTCGTTCGGCCGTATACGCCGACGAGCGACGAGGATGCGAGGGGGTATGTGGATTTGCTGGTGAAGAGGTATCCGAATGGGCCGATGAGCGAGCATATGCATGACATGGAGCCGGATCAACGGTTGGATTTCAAGGGGCCGGTTCCGAAATATGAATGGCAGCCGAACAAGCATGATCATATCGCGTTGATTGCTGGCGGGACGGGCATCACGCCGTCAGTCACTCGACTCTCCCGTTTTCTTTTTCTCCGCGTGGCAAGCGCTGACGTCGGTCGATTGACAGAATGTACCAGCTCGCGCGCGCCATCTTCCAGAACCCCGCCGACAAAACAAAAGTCACCCTCGTCTTCGGCAACCTGACGGAAGAAGACATCCTGCTGAAGCGCGAATTCGAACACCTCGAAAACACCTACCCGCAACGCTTCCGCGCCTTCTACCTGCTCGACAAGCCCCCGGACGCCTGGACGCAGGGCAGCGGCCACATCACCAAGGAGCTGCTCAAGACGGTGCTGCCGGAGCCGAAGGAGAAGAATGTCAAGGTGTTTGTGTGTGGGCCGCCCGGGCTGTATAAGGCGGTTGCGGGGGCGAAGAAGAGCCCGCAGGATCAGGGGGAGTTGACGGGCATGTTGAAGGAGTTGGGGTATGGACGGGAGCAGGTGTATAAATTTTAGAGGGTGGGGCCGCCGTTTTTGAACATAGCGATAGATTAGAATACAGAGTTCACTCGCCGTGCTATACTTGATCAAGGGACGAAGTCTTTGCCCAAGGGAAGGGAGCCCCTATATATATATCCTTCGAAACGCTGCGCCCCTGAAAATCTTGATTCTCTTTGCCAAAATCCCTCCATCAGGCAGCTTTAAACGGCCAAAGTTTTTGATCTTATCACGAATCAGGGCTTAGGTCCAAGCAAGTCCCGTAAATTCTTACGAATTCTCCCTCGAACATTATTGACGATAGGCAGCACTATACTTCTATGCAAAATACATTCGGGACAAATCCCTTAATGGAACAATTCCATCAAGTTTTTATCTTTGAGATTCGTACCATGAGAGGGATATTCTCCTACCTTTCCCTCTGACTGGCACGTCCATCAGGCCCATTCGTGCGGCAGTCGGCTCTACGGGATCCACATCAACCCCAAGTCGCAGCCAGTGGACGTTTTTCTTGAGATGCAGGGAACTCCGCGATGTGAATGCTTTGCAGGGTATACACGAGCAACACATGTTTGAATGAGATGGTGAGCATCACAAATGCAATAGCTCCTCTGTGCATTCTGCCCTGGACCTCCTGTACCAATGTGCTCGCAGCCGCGTTCACTCTGCCACTGTTGCGCCTGGGCAGCCTCGGAAGTATAGGCCAAAACCAGAATGCGACAGCGCGGTCCAACGTGACGCTCTTTCGTGGTCTCAGGTCAGTCTCGCTTGTGGCCCACGACCTACCTTGCAGTACCGATCTGACCAGATGGACCAGGCAACTCCCACCAGATCCATCTCTCTTCGAAGCACCTGACGCACACTCCACAATCGTCCGTCTGTACGGTTACGGCGAAAGTCTTGATCATTTCGATACCAATTCCATCGTAATAGCCAGTGCCATCGAAGATGCACCCCACCACTCCCCGTCATCACACATCAAATGGTCGTCCCAGTGCTACTCGGTCCACAATGTTCCCGTGCAGCTGTGGGTGAAGAGAGATTGGGGCCGAGGTTGGTACGGAGAAAGTATGACATGGGGCGAATGGGGAGCGACGGCGAAAGTGCTGTTGAATTTCACGCGGGATTGGGAATTTGTGGCATTGAACTTTGACGTGATCAATGCAGTCGATAATGTCGATATCGCATTTGGGCAGTTGAGGCGAATATGAAGAACATCAGGTTCGTCGTTCCTGCATGATGATGTATGTCCACTTTGGGAAGCAACTGCTAGAATGGGTGACCAGCATATCCTGAAATAAGCGAAGAAGGCTTCTATCCTCTCTCCAGCAATAAGCTTTGCAGCTAAGCTTGGGGCGATCGCAAAATCACCGACTTAGCCAACGGTAGTGTAACGGCAAGCACGGGATTGGCCTCAAATGAATGACATCACATCACATTCGTGACATAAAGATTTCCGAGTACTTCGTGCAAATCAGCCGGATCGGCTAAGAGCAGGCGATGTCCCCTGATGAGTCACTTTGTATTCTTTTGTCCCTGGTGCCGATTGGGATCCTTTCCAATTCCCGGCAGCGATGCAGTCTTTCCTGCAGTATCGTCGGTTCGGCAAGCATGTAGCAGCCCAATTCGAACGAGATAAATCCAAAGCCGAAGCATTGGGAAATGCAGACACTCCGGAATCGTCGTCGCCCTCATCTTCGAATCCGGAGGCTGTCAATCCAGCCATCAAAGACGAGCCAGTCCATGCTCAAGACTATGCCGACTCGCGAGATCCGGAGAAGGGCGAGCAATCAAGCGGCAACAAAGCGCCAGAAGGAACCGAAGACTATCCCGCACTTGACCTAGAGAAGACTGGGGATCGAGATGGGGCATACGAGCCAATACGTGCTATCCCGTCTGGTCGACAAGACTCGACATCCCAAGACGAGGCGAATCCTATGAGTAGAGCGTCAACGGTTGCGACAAAAAAAAGTATGGGGACGGCGCTGGGGACAGCATTAACAGGCATCAACGTGCGAGATCGCAGCACCAAGGAGGGTGGAGAAGGCAAGGTCTTCGTCGTTGGATATGAGGGTGACAAAGATATCATGGATCCGCACAATTGGAGTATGGTGACACGGTTTGGCGCCACGTAGGGGTCTCTCGTTCGTCCGGAACATTCAGTCACTGACTTGCTGCAGAGTGAATATTGCTGCAATCGGCTGGATCGTGGGGTTCGCATCTAGCGTAGATTCCGCCGCCCTCAAGCAAGCTACTGCAGAATTTGGAGTAGGTGAAGTTACAGAGTCTTTGGCAACAGGGCTCTTCCTTATTGGATTTGGTGTCGGGGCATTATTCGCTGGTCCAATCTCCGAAACCGTTGGTCGAAATCCCGTGTATATCGCTACTCTTTCTCTATACATGATTTTCATCATGGCATCTGGTCTCGCGCCAAACATAGGGGCACAGCTTGCGTTCCGATTCATCGCCGGCTGCTTTGCTGCCACCCCACTCACTTGTGCCGGTGGATCTATCTCGGATCTCTGGGGTCCTATGGAGAGGGTACGTAGAATATGTCCCTATTTCCCCATACTCCTAGGGTTCAAGATCGATCTCTTTGCGATTTGGAAAGATAGTGCTGACTTTGAGAATCGTGAAGACATACGCGTTCCCTGTGTTCGCCAACGCTGCCTTCATGGGTCCCATATTTGGTCCAATTGTGGGCGGTTTTATTGGAGAGTCTTCCCGGGTGTCGTGGCGCTGGACCGAATGGATCACACTCATCATCTCCGGCCTTGTCCTTTTCCTCGTCACCATGTTTCAGCCAGAGACCTATGCCCCGATCCTACTAAAATGGAAAGCAGCTAGATTACGGCAGCTCACAGGGGATGATCGATACAAGGGCGAGGTCGAGATTCAAGAAGAAACATTCGTTCGACGACTTGGCCGAGCTCTGTACCGTCCTTTTCTTCTCACCTTTAGTGAACCAATAATAATCCTGATCGCGCTTTACCTCACGGTCATCTACATCATTCTCTTCACTTTCTTGAACGGGTACACCTTCATTTTTACCGAAACGTATGGCTTCACCGAAGGTATCACCGGTCTGTCGTTCATCGGGATTGGCATGGGGCTTTGTCTCGCGTCCGCTCTCACTCCTCTGGTGTACATGTGGGCAAAGAAAGATCTGGCCAAAATTCAGGCACAAGGTGGCAATCGTCTTTCGCCAGAATTCAGGCTACTGTTTGCTATGTTCGGTGCACCGGCTGTTCCCATAAGCATGCTGTGGATGGCATGGACGGCTTATCCTTCAATTTCCTTCTGGTCTCCGCTCGGTGCCAGTGTGCTTTTCGGATATGGCATCCTTTGTGTTTTCATTAGCAGCTATCAGTACGTTATCGATAGCTATGAGAGCTATGCTGCCAGTGCGTTAGCAAGCGTCACTTTGATCAGATACGTCGCTGCTGGTGGCATGGTGAGCAAGTTTCCACGATTTTGGTTTGCCCTTTCCTACAACTTGAATGCTGACTCGGGAGTGGGATAGGTTGAAGTGGCGATTCCGTTTTACAAGCACCTTGGCGTACACTGGACTTTGACTATACTGGGTTGTATCAGTGCCTTACTAGTTCCTGTCCCATACCTCTTCTTCTATTTTGGAGTTCATATCCGGAAGCGAAGCAAGTACGCAATTGCATAAATTAATGTCCAATCGAATTGATGCAGCAAGGATAGAACGTTTAGAGATTTTTGGAAAACTTTGTAAATAGACGACCCAGAAATTCAAGTGTGGTAGACTTGGCTGTGAATGGTTCATCTGTTTCGTAGTCTTTGTTTGAAGATGATGCTGTGCTGACCAATCACATCTGGGTTTGGGTAAACGAGGCAAAGAGCCATAGATCCGGTCGCTACTCCAAGGAAATCTCGGAGCCTGCGTTGTCTCTCTGTGCCTTGTAATGGCCGTGAGTCTCTATATCAAGGGTGGTGCTTCTCCTGAGCTCCACATCCACTGTCGGGGGGGTCGCTTGATAATACAATACATCATACAAAGGAATCTCGATGACATCCACGACAACAGGTAAAGCTGCAATGGTAGGGGAACCAAAAGCTATGGCTGCGATGCTAGAAATCCGTCTGAGTTCAACGTCGTGCATCAACTCGAAACGCCTTGACGCACGAGCGGTATCTCATAAAGACACCCGGTATGAAAGCTACAGTTGATGGAAAGCACCATCCAATGTTTACTAGGGGAGAAGAATTTCTGCGTTGAGATGGGGTGCTGAAACTGTGGGAGGGGCAGCCAGGAACGCCGAGACTTTATGTAGGGATCTGCCCCTAAAGAGCCCTCCTGCTCCCGCTCTAAGATCTTCAGCCCGCAGCCATTCAACCACGACGGCCATTCTTTCTCAACCCCCCTTCTTTTTTCATGTAGGACTCCTTCGTATATCGACTGGGCTCAAAATGGACTCCCAATCCCTGAATGAGGATCCCGAGTCTCCCAGCGACTCGGGTGCGCTGCATGGTGAGCCATTCACTCC